>WNFT01000032.1_pt1 | contig 78604 bp, 82 predicted proteins | sample 5400191 | NCBI WGS metagenome assembly WNFT01 (sample SAMN13153359, study PRJNA577476) | soil metagenome | isolation source: 80 cm saprolite under Madrone tree | place: USA:California | collected 2016-06-14 | reverse complement strand
TGCCGGCGGCGCTGGCCGCCAAGAAGCGCGGGGTCATCATCGACGTCGGCCACGGCGGCGGCTCGTTCGACTTCACGGTGGCCGAGCCGGCGATGCAACAGGGCATGCCGCCCGACACGATCTCGAGCGACATCCATTCGGTCAGCATCAACACGCCGGGCTATCCCACGCTCCCGTGGGTGATGTCGAAGTTCCTCGCGCTCGGCATGCCGCTCGAGGAGGTCGTGGCCCGGGCGACCTGGGAGCCCGCAAAGATCATCGGGCGGGTCCCAGGGCTCGGCACCCTCCAGGTGGGCGCGCCTGCCGACGTCGCGATCATGGAGCTGATCGACGGCCCGGTGGAATTCGTGGATACCCGCAACAACAAGCGCAGTGGAACCAAGAAGCTCGTTCCGGTGTTGACGATCCGGGCCGGCCGTCCGTTTGGCCGTCCCCCGTTGCCGACGCCGTTCATCTACTGAGCCGAGAGTTCGGTTCCAACGAGGAGGAGTCACATGGCCGTCAACCCGTTGAGCCGCAGGGAAGTGCTGAAGTTCGGCGCCTACACGACCGTCGGCGGTGCGCTGACGCCGGGCATCTCGCTGGCCCAGGCGGTCGTTACCGACACCAAGGGCATCATCGCCCGCGACGAGCAGATCGAGTCGGGCGGGACGAAGATCCCGATCTATCACGCCGGGCCGGAGAAGATGGCGAAGTACCCCGTCATCGTGGTCATCTCCGGGTTCACCGGGAACAGCGAGCAGAACAAGGACGTCTGCCGCCGCTTCGCCCACGCCGGGTACTACGCCATCGCGCCCGAGCTCTACAGCCGTGAAGGCGGGATGCAGGGCAAGGACTTCCAGCAGATGGGCGCGATCTCGAGCAAGGTCACGCGCGCCCAGTACCTCGGCGACATCAAGGCCGCGGCCGACTACGCGCGGCAGCAGCGCTGGGCGCGCGCCGAGCGCATCGGCGTGACCGGCTTCTGTGGCGGCGGCGCGCTCACTCTGCACTTCACGTCGGAATATCCCGACGTCGCCGCGGCGGTGCCGTGGTACGGCCACGTCAAGCGCACGTATTCAGACGCGCCCGGCGTGGACGCGTTCGCCATCGCCGACAAGATCAAGGTGCCGGTGCTGGGGCTCTACGGCGAGGCCGACACCGGGATCTCGGTCGCCGACGTCAAGGCCTTCGAGCAGACGCTCCGGTCGAAGGGCAACACCAGCGTCGAGTTCGTGCTGTACCCGGGCGCGCCTCACGCGTTCTTCTCCGACGATCGGCCGCAGGCGTATCGCAAGGACGCGGCGGAAGATGCGTGGAAGCGCTGCGTCGCGTTCTTCGATAAACACCTGAAAATCTGAACTCAGCGGGACGGGTGGGGTCGCTCGGAGACCACGCCGCCTGCGGTACGCGTGGCCCGCTTGATGCCCGTGTCAGGAACTGAGCCCTGATACACGGGTCTCCTGAGCGACCCCACCCCTCCCGCTGCCTCGATCTTCGGTGTTCGTCGGGAACACGACGCTGGCTTCCACCTTGCTTCTCGCTCGTGCCTCCTCATTTCGTATAACCCGGGAAGACGAGGCGGACGAGGTCGGGAGGGTTCATCGCAAGCATGCCGGTGACGAGACGGCGAGCGGCGCCGCGCACCGCCACGAACGTGATCGTCGCGTCGGCGATACGCCGGCCTCCGTCGTCCCACGCGGCCACGTGGGTGTCCCAGTAGCGGGGATCATCCGCGCGCGCCGTCACGTCGCCACGACGCCCACCGATGGTGATCGGAGCGCCGAACGGGACGGGCTCGAGCCGCGTCACGTCGAGATCCGTGGTCATTCCCGATTCGCCGCTGGCCAGCACGCCGAGCCAGAACGCGGCCTCGTCCAGGAGGGTCGTCAGCGCCACGGGGGCCAGCGAGCCGGCGACTTCGTGGCTCGCCGTCGGCCGCCACGTCCCACCGACGGCGGCGGCGTCGTGCCGGAGCTGCGCGCGCAGCCCGAGGCCGTTGTCGATGCCGCACGCGAAACACGAGCGCGAGATCGGCACCGGATGACTGTCGGCAGCTGAAACGCGGACCGGATCGTCGCGACTCGTCGAGTGCGACGCACCCGGCGGGGTCACTGAGCCTTCGACGAGAGCGCCGGCGTCGTCCTCCAGCACGCACGTCACGCGGCCACGGTCGGGCGACAGCGTGAGCCGAAGCGGCGTTGCGATGGGCACGCGCCGCCGATACACGCCGCGCACCGCCGAGCCGTCGGCACCGCTTGCGAGATGGAAGGCCGCGAGGACCGTCCCACCGTGAGCGGTCTCGGGCAGGCCCTGGAACGCGGGATCGAGCGTGACGATGAAGCCGTCACCGCGTCGTAGCAACCCGCCGGCCAGCGCGGCCTGCGTCGCGCCCATGCGATAATCGCTCGTGCCGGCGATTCTATCGCAGCACCCGTTTCTCCGCGCCACCGTCACGAACTTCTTCTTCTTCCTGAGCCTGAACGTCTTCGTGTTGCTTCCGCTCTACATCCAGCGCCTCGGCGGGACGGAGGTCGACATCGGCGTCGTGATGGGCTGGTACAGCGCCGTCGGGATCGTGTGCCAGCCACTGGTGGGGCCGTGGGTGGATGCGCTCGGTCGACGGCCGTTTCTCCTGCTGGGTGTCGGGCTGCTCCTGGTGTCCACGCTCCTGGTGACGATGACGAGCAGCATCGCCGGTCTCGTGCTCGTCCGCGTGCTCCAGGGCATGGCGTTCTCCGTCTTCTTCGTGGCGAACTTCTCCCACGTCATCGACCTGGTGCCGCCCGCCAAGCGCGGCTGGGCGCTGGGGATCTATGGCGTGTCCGGCCTCATGTCGACCGCGATCGCCCCGCTGATCGGAGAGGGCGTGATCAGGCGCTTCGGCTTTCAGCCGCTCTTCGTCGCCTCGGCGATCGTCGCCGCCGTGGCGGCGGCGCTGGCCTGGGGAACACGCGAGCTCAGGCGCGAGCCCGGGCAGCCGGTGCGCGGGGCGGAGTGGGTCCGGGCCAGCCTCGACGAGGTGATGCACCGGCACATGGCGGTGACGATCTTCTTCGGCCTGGGCACGGGCGTGATCTTCGCCTTCCTGCCCACGTTCGCCGAGAGCCTCGGCGTGCACACGCTCGCGCTGTTCTACACGGGGTACGCCGGCGCCGCCATGGCCGTGCGCGTCTTCGGCGGCCGGCTCATCGACACGCAGGGCCGGCACGCCGTGATCGTGCCGTCGATGTTCGTTCAGGCTACAGCCAGTGCGCTGCTCGCCATCATCGGGCTCCACGCGCTCGGGCTGGGCACCGGGCCGTTGCCGGCGCTGCCGCTGCTTGTCATCGCCGGGGTGATGGCGGGCGGTTCGCACGGCTTCCTCTATCCCGGACTGGCCGCGCTCGTCACCGACGAGACGCCGGCGGCCCGGCGCGGCTCCGTGGTCGGTCTGTTCAGCGCGGTGTTCCTGGTCGGCAACGCTGGCGGCGCCTTCGTCTTCGGTTTCGTGACCCACGCCATCGGCTACGGATACATGTGGGCGATCCTGACGGCGCTCCTGCTGGCTGGCGCGGGTGTGAGCCTGCGGCTGGGACCGGTGCCCTCGCCGGTCCATTCCGCCGACGTCACGGACGAGTATACTGACGCGCAAGCTCGCGTCCGGCGAATCGCCGTGAATTCAAAGGAGCCATCATGAGTACGCGCTGTCGCGTCGGGATTCTCGCGCTGGCGGTGGCCGTCCTGGCGGGCTTCTCGAGTGACCCCGAGGCCGCGCGCGACCGTGGCGAGGTGACGGCGCCCAAGCTCGCCGCTCCCCAGGAGGTCGAGGTCCTGGCCGCCTACCTCGATCCTGCGACCCAGGCGCCGGTCATCATGCTCCGCGGCAAGCGCGACAAGCGGAGCTTCCCGATGATGATCGGGCCAGCCGAGCTGAACGCCATCGCGATTCCCCTCAACCACGTGACGCCGCCGCGACCCCTCACGCACGACCTCTTTCTCACCCTCTTCGGCCGCCTCAAGGTCTCGTTGCGGGACGTGGTCATCACCGACGTCCGTGACGACGTCTACTACGCGGTGCTCCACCTGCAATCGGCGACCGGTGACCTGACGCTCGACTCGCGGCCGTCCGACGCGATCGCGCTGGCGCTTCGGGCCGGCGTGCCGGTGCTGGTCGAAGACCAGGTGTTCGACAAGGCGGCGGCAGCCGGGCGCGAGCCCACACCGCGGCGGCCGTCGATCTGACGATGACGCAGGCCATCGACCATCTCGAGTGGGCGCTCCAGCGGCGACTGGAGGACGTGTTCGCCAAGCTCGGCGAGAAGTACGGCGATCTCACCGGTCGCGTGGAGATGGCCATCCGTCCGACCGTCACCTTCGAGGAGATCGGCGGCCTGACGCAGGCCAAGGAGACACTACGGGGCTTCGCTGCCGCGCTGAGCACGCCGGAGCGCTACCGCGAATGGGGCATCGCCCCACCGAAGGGGCTGCTGCTCTACGGACCGCCCGGCACGGGCAAGGCGATGCTGGCGCGGGCGCTGGCGAGCGCCGCCGAGGCGATCTTCTATCACCTGAAGCTCGTCAACCTCACCTCGAAGTTCGCCGCCAACACCGCCGAGCTGCTCCAGGAAGTGCTGAGGATCGCCGTCGGCGAGGGCCGGGGTGTGCTGTTGCTCGACGAGGTGGACGCGTTGTCGCTCGACCACCTGCTGGCACCGCCGCAGGCGCGCGAGGCGAGCGCGCGCCTGATCGCCGCGCTCGGCGAGAAGCTCGACGCCATGGACCCGTCGCGGCTCCTGGTGGTGGGCGCGACCAGCCGCACCGACGCCCTCGATCCGGCGCTCGTCGCGCCCGGCCGTCTCGATCACCTGGTCGAGGTGACGTTGCCCGACGCGAATGCCCAGCGGGAGATCCTCGATCTGATGCGGGCGCGGACCGAGAAGAATGCCGGCCGCGCGCTCTTCGAGACGCTGGACTACCGGAGCGTCCTGCCTATGATGGGCGGTATGAGCGGCGCCGACATCAAGGAGATCCTGCGCCGGGCCCTCGAGGCGAAGGTGCGCCAGACGGTGCGTGACGGCAGTGCGCCGCTCGTTACGACCACCGATCTGCTCGAGGCGATGGAAGGCTACAAGCGCGTGCGCGGCGTGGTCGAGAAGATCCGGTACGGCCAGTACCTCTGAGCGCGGTGGATTCACCACACGACTTCCACGACGTCGAGACGACACTCCAGGCGATTCGCCTGGAGCTGCACCGCGAAAACCTGGGCGGCGCCCAGGAACTGGTGCGGGCTGCGGCCGCCACCCATCCCGACCCGCGTTACGAGGAGCTCGCCGCAAAGATCTGCGGCTGGCTCAGCCACCTCCACAGCCGCGACGCCTACGTGCGGGCGCAGGAGACCCAGTACCGCCGTCTGCGCTGGGACATCGGCCTCAAGTGGATCGAGCGGCGAATGCGGGTGCTCCTGGGGCGGAAGACGAAGAAGCTGGTGCGCCGTCGTGCCGCCAAGCCGGAGTTCGAGCTGCTCGAGCGCGAGATCCTGGCTCATCGCCCCGCGCGTGTGCTCGACGGGGGCTCCGGCGAAGGCGGCGCGGCGCTCGCGGTCGGCGCCCGCCATCCGTGGCTCCGGGTCGACGGCGTCGAGGTGTCGGAGACGAATGTCACGCTCGCCCGGCAGCTCAATCGCTTCCCCAACGTGACCTTCCGCGTGGGGCTCCTCGAGGAAGTGCACCAGCTCTTTCCGCCGGCCACGTTCGACCTCGTGTATTCGTTCGCCGTCCTCGAGCACGTGCGCGACGTCGACGCCACGCTCGCCTCCATGCTGACGGTGCTCAAGCCCGGGGGCCGGCTCTGTTTCGTCGTGCCCATGCACGAGTTCGTGGCCGCCGGGCCCATCCCGGAATACGAGCCGATCCACGGGTACTGCGATCACGTCCGGATCTTCACCGAAGCCGAGCTGAACTCGCGCTTCGCCGACCGGCCCGGGTTCAGCCTGACGAAGATCCCGTCGGTCCCCAAGCCGGGTGAGATCCCCGACTGCCTCAAGATCATCGAGTTCGGCTCGTTCTTCGTCGCGTTCTCGATGCCGGCCTGATGGTCGCGACCACGACGATCCGGGTCCGCTACAAGGACACGGACTGCATGAGCGTCGTCTATTACGGCAACTACCTCACGTACTTCGAGGTCGGGCGCGTCGAGTATCTGCGCCACGCCGGCATGACGATCGCGGAGATCAACGACAAGGTCTTCCTCCCCGTGGCCGAGGCGTCGGTGAAGTACCACCGTCCGGCCCGCCTCGACGAGCTGCTGGAGGTACGCTGCTGGGTGGGTGAGCGGAAGCGCGCCTCGTTCCGGTTCGACTACGCTATCGGCAACGAAGCCGGGGAGCGGGTGGCCACCGGCTACACGGTGCACGCCGTGCTCGACCGGGCCACCAGCCGCATGATGGCCATCCCGCCCTGGATGGCCGCGCTGCTGCCCGTGGTTTCAGGTGGCGCCGCCGAGCGTGTATAATCCGCGGTTGTTGATTTCCGTATGATCGAAGTCGAGAAGCTCACCAAGAATTACGGCCCGTTCACCGCCATCCGCGACGTGTCGTTCAGCGTGGCGCCTGGCGACATCGTCGGCTTCCTCGGGCCCAACGGCGCCGGCAAATCGACGACCATGCGGATCCTCGCCTGCTTCATGCCGGCCTCGAGCGGGAGCGCGCGCGTGGCCGGCTACGACGTCTTCCGCGATTCGCTCGAGGTGCGCAAGCGGATCGGCTACCTGCCCGAGAACGTTCCACTCTACGGCGACATGCGGGTCGGGCCGTATCTCGACTTCGTGGCCGAGGTGAAGGGCATCGCGCGCAGGGAGCGCAAGAGCCAGGTGGCCGACGTCATGGATCGCTGCCTGATCACGGACGTCCAGAATCGCCTGATCGGCAAGCTCTCCAAGGGCTATCGCCAGCGCGTCGGGCTGGCCCAGGCCATCATCAGCGATCCGCACGTGCTGATTCTGGACGAGCCAACGATCGGCCTCGACCCCCAACAGATCACCGAGATCCGCTCCCTGATCAAGTCGCTGGCCGGGGACCACACGGTGATCCTCTCCACGCACATCCTGCCCGAGGTCTCGATGGTGTGCAGTGGCGTGATCATCATCAACAAGGGGGCCATCGTCGCCCAGGGGCCCATCGACACCCTCGTCGAGCAGTTCTTCCCCACCGCCCGGGTCCACGTGCAGATCGCCGGGCCCTACGCGGCGGTGCTCGAAGGCCTCCGCCGCCTGCCCGGTGTCCTCGACGTGCACGACGCCGGCCCGCAGGAGGGTGCCGCGACCTTCGTCGTCGAATCCGACCGCGGCCGCGACGTCCGGGGCGAGATCTTCCAGCTCGCCGCCCAGCAGAAGTGGGAGCTGCGTGAGCTGCGGCGCGCCGGCATGACGCTGGAGGAGGTCTTCATCCGCATCGTGGCCGGCGAGGAGACGGTGGGCGACGAGCCGCCGGCGGTGGAGCCGAGCGCCGTGACTGCCGAGGGGATCCCGGCCGAGGAAGCGACTGAGCCGTGAAGGTCTGGCCGATTTACAAGAAGGAGATGCGTCTTTACTTCACCTCGCCCATCGCGTGGGTGATCCTGACCATCTTCCTGTTCATCGCGGGCTACTTCTTCTACTCGATCTTCGCCTTCTTTACGCTGGCCTCCATGCAGTCGGCCATGAACCCCGCCATGGCCCGCGACCTGAACGTCACCGACAGCGTACTCCGCCCGCTGTTCTCCAACATCAGCGTCATCCTGCTCTTGCTCATGCCGCTGGTGACCATGCGGCTGTTCGCCGAGGAGCGGCGCTCGGGGACGATCGAGCTGCTGCTGACCTACCCGGTGCGCGACGGCGCCGTGCTGATCGGCAAGTACCTGGCCGGGCTCACGCTCTATGCGATCATGCTGGCGCTCACGCTCTTCTATCCGCTGCTCGTCGCGTACTTCGCGCGGGTCGAGTGGGGCCCGCTCGCCACCGGCTATCTCGGGCTCCTCCTGATGGGCGCGACGTTCCTCGGCGTCGGTATCTTCGCCTCGTCGCTGACCGAGAACCAGATCGTGGCCTCCATCATCACCTTCGGCGTGCTGCTGATCTTCTGGGTCATCGGCTGGAGCAGCGACTACCTGGGAGGCACCTGGGGCCGGGTGCTCTCGCACCTGTCGCTGATCGAGCACTTCGACAGCTTCGCCAAGGGCGTGCTCGACACCCGGGACGTCCTGTACTACGTGGACTTCACGATCGTGGCGCTGTTCCTGACGCTGCGTTCTCTGGAGGCTCGCCGTTGGAAGGGATGAAGCGCATCCTCGACTGGCTGGGCTACGTGGGCATCGCGCTGCTCGTGGCCGCCGTCATGCTCCCGTTCTGGCGTCCGGAATGGCAGCGCGTGCGCTGGGCCCTGGTCATCGTCGGCATCGTCCTGGTGCTGGCCTCGCTCCTCGTCTATGCGCGGACGGTGAGCGGCGCCTTCGGCCGCCGCACGGCCCGGTACGGCCTGAACACCGCGGTCATGGTGGTGCTGCTGCTGGCCGTCGTCGGGCTCGTCGAGGCGGTCTCCTTCCGTCACAACGCGCGCGTGGACCTGACCGAGAACCGACGACACAGCCTCTCGGCCCAGACCATCCAGCTTCTCCGCGGGCTCAAGACCGAGATCAACGCGGTGGCGTTCTTTCGCAGCGACCAGCCGGGCAAGCGCGTGGCCGAAGATCTCTTCAAGCAGTACGCGCGCTTCGGCGGCAACAAGTTCACGTGGCGCGTGGTCGACCCGGACCGCGAGCCGGCGCTGGCCCGGCGCTATGGGGTGGAGTCCTACGGCACGGTGGTGCTGGAAACCAAGACGCGCTCGGAGAAGGTCACCGATGCCGAGGAGGAGAAGATCACGAACGGCCTCCTCAAGCTGACGCGCGAAGGCAAGCGCACCGTGTACGTCGTGCAGGGGCACGGCGAGCGCGAGCTGACGTCGACGGAGCGGGCCGGCTTCAGTGAAGCGAAGTCGGCCATGGAGAAGGTCAACTACGACGTGAAGCCGCTCATGCTCGCCCGTGAGAGCAAGGTGCCGGAGGACGCGGCCGTCGTCATGATCCCCGGCGCGCGCACCGAGCTCTTTCCACCGGAGCTCGAGGCCCTCGACGCCTACATCGCCCGCAGCGGCAAGCTCTTCGTGATGGCCGATCCGACGATCCTCACCCCCGGCCAGGACGCCGCCATCAAGAAGTTCGTGTCCAAGTACGGAATGGAGCTGGGTGACAACCTCGTCATCGAGCTGAATCCCATCGGCCGGCTCTTCGGCATCGGGCCCGAGGTGCCGATCATCCAGCAGTACGAGCCGCATCCGATCACGCGCGACCTCGCCGGTATCAGCACGCTGTTCCCGCTCACGCGCACGGTGACGCCGGCGGCGGCTCCGCCGACCGGGATGACCGATCAGGTCCTGGCCCGCACGACGCCGGATTCCTGGGGCGAGACCGATCGCGCCTCGCTCCAGGCCGGGCAAGTGAAGCCGGATCCTCAGGACCCCAAGGGGCCGCTGCCCGTGGCCGCCGTGGCCACGAAGGACAAGGCGCGCATCGTGGTGTACGGGACGTCGAGTCTCGCGGCCAACCAGTTCCTGAACGTCCAGGGCAATCGCGATTTCTTCCTGAACACGGTCTCGTGGCTGGCTGAGGAAGAGGATCAGCTCGCCATCCGGCCCAAGGAGACTCGGCAAACCCCGGTGTTCCTGACGTCGCAGCAAGCCCAGATGGTCTTCCTGGTGCCGGTCGTCGTCCTGCCCGGTCTCGTCTTGATCGGTGGCGTCGTGGCACTGGTCCGGCGCCGCGCGGCGAACTGATCATCGATGGTATGAGGGCGCAGCTTGAGACTTTCACCACCAGCATCGGTGTGACGCCGCTTCGAGCGCCGGCTGTGCCGGCGCAATCTGTCCTGGGGGAGGCCTCGGAGGGGGTCGCCGAGGCCTCCTCCGACTGACTAAATGCGTTGGCAGACGACGGCAATCCTTGCCGCGATCCTGATCGCGGTCGGCGCCTTCTACTACGTGTACGACGTGCGCATGGCGCCCGAGCGTGAGAAAGAAGCCGCGCGCAAGGGCCGCCTGTGGACGATCGAGCCGGCCGACGTCAATGAGGTCACCATCCGCCGGTCTTCCGACACGCTCACGCTCAAGCGCGAGGGCGACCGCTGGCAGATGCTCGGGCCGGTATCGGCGCGCGGCGACCGCGGACCCATCGACGACGCGCTCACCACGATCGTCACCGCGAAGATCGACCGCGAGATCACCGCCCAGCCGGCCTCGCTGGCCGACTTCGGCCTCGACAAGCCGGCCGCGGACCTGACCCTGACGACGAAGGACGGCAAGCAACTCGGCCTCCAGCTCGGCGCCAAGAATCCGACGGGGGTGTGGGTGTATGCGCGCGAGCGCGACAAGCCCGCGGTCTTCGTGATCCCCGACAGCGTGCTCCGCGACAGCACCAAGCCCGCGGTCGACTTCCGCGACAAGACGATTCTCTCCTTCGAACGCAAGGACGTCACCGGGCTCGACCTCGCCCTGCGCGACGACGCCCTCAGCCTGAATCATGCCGACAAAGGCTGGCGGATCACGCGGCCGCGGGCGCTCGCCGCCGACACCGACGTCGTGAACGATTTCCTCGACAAGCTGCAGAACGCCAGGGTGAAGGAGTTCGTCATCGACGCGCCGAGATCGCTGGAGCCGTACGGGCTCGAGCGTCCCACGCGCGTCGAGGTGCACACGGGGAAGGACAAGGACCGCGCGACCAAGACGCTGCTCATCGGCGCCACCGACGACAAGAAGAAGGGCGTGTACGCGCTGCGCACCGGCGAGCAGAGCGTCATGCTGCTGCCCGAGGAGGTCTGGACGGCGCTGCCCAAGACCGTCGCGGCGCTACGCGACAAGACGGTGGTGGCGTTCGAGCGCGACAAGGTCACCCGCGTGGACGTCGAGAATCCCCGCGGCGCGTTCACGATCGTGCGCGAAGGCGACCGCTGGCAGATCAGCCAGCCCGAGGCGCTGCCCACCGATCAGCTCGAAGCCGGCGCGCTGGTGATGAACGTGCGAAACCTTCGGGCGCAGGCGTTCCTGAGCGACGACGCGAGCGGCCTGGCCCGCTACGTCGGCAGCCCGCAGGTGAAGGTGACGCTGACGGAGAAGGATGCGCCCCCCACGACGATCCTGCTGGCCCCGTCGACGGAGACGCGCGGCAGTCAGGCCACCGCCTACGCCGGCATCGCCGGCCGCGGCCCCGTCGTCCTGGTCGATGCCAAGGCGCTGACCGATCTCGGCAAGTCAATCACCGAGCTGCGCGATCGGAGCGTGGTCGGTGGTCTCGACGCCAAGGCGGTGAAGCGCCTGCAGCTGACCCGCGACGGCAAGGCCGTGCTGCTCGAGCGCCAGGGCGATCAGGAGTGGCGCATGCTCGAGCCCACCCGGCGCGCGGCCAACGCCGGCCGAGTGGACGACGTGCTGTTCGGCGTGCGCGGGCTCAAGTGGAAGGAGATCGTCGCGCCGAAGGGCGAGGACCCGGCGCGCTACGGGCTCGACAAGCCCACGGCCGAGATCACGCTCTTCCGCGGCGACGGCACCGCCATCGTCACGCTGATGGTGGGCAAGAAGGACGGCCAGCGGCTCTACGTGCAGACGAAATCGGCGCCGACGATCTACGCCGTCGAGGCCAGGCAGCTCGAGCTCCCGAAGATTCCCGAAGACTTCCAGGGGTAGCCGCGCGTTAGCGCGGCCGGCCGCCGCCCGCCGGCGTCAGGCCAGCAGGCCGAGCGCGCGGTACTTCGGGGCAACCCGCTCCGAGATCAGGCCGAGGCGCTGAAGCCGCGGCATCAGGTTGTCCTGGAAGAGGAAGCTGTTGAAGTGTTTCGTCGTCATCGAGTTGGCGACGGTGTCTTTCCAGATCTTCTCGCCGTCCCAGCCCATCTCGTTCCACACGCTCTGGATCGAGCGAAAGCCCGTGTGCTCGTCACGCGCGTACATCTGATCGCAGGCATTGACGGTGAAGTCCTCGAGATAGGCGCGCTTGTCCGGATCCATGGCCGGGATGGAGCGGCGCAGCGCGAAGTAGCCGAAGTTGACGTGCCGGCCCTCGTCCTGCAACACGTAGTCGAGCAGCTGGGTGAGGGTCGGATCGGCGGTCTGGCGGCGCATCACGTTGAACGCGGCGATGGCCAGTCCCTCGACGATCATCTGCATGCCCAGGAGCTTCAGCTCCCACAGATTGGTGCTGAGGATCTCGTCGAGCACGGCCTTGAGGAGCGGATCGACCGGGTAGATCTTGTGGAGCTTCTTGACGTAGCGCTCGAAGACCTCGACGTGTCGGCCCTCGTCCACGACCTGGGTCGAGGCGTAGAGCTTGGCGTCGAGCTCGGGGATGGAATTCACGAGCTGGCCGCAGACCACGAGCGCGCCCTGCTCGCCGTGCAGGAACTGGGACAGGCGCCAGGCCGAGATGCGGATCTCGACCTCCTTCTGCTCGTCAGGGGTGAGCCGCGTGAAGAAATGGGTGCCCCGGAACGCTTCCTTCACGTTGAGGACCGGGCCCTCGGCTCCCACCGGCCGCGACCAGTCGATCGCCGTCGAGCCATTCCATTGATTCTTCTTGGCCGTCTCGTAGAGCGTCGTCAGCTCGTCGTGCGTCGGCTCGTAGTCGTAGTCCCAGAGGGTCTCGAGCTGGTAGGTCACGCGTCGGGCCGCGGCTTGGTCTGCTGTGGTCATCCCATCGCCTCGCTAATGAGCTCGCCCCATGAATGAACGACGGTTCAGTGTGAGGAGTCTAGCGCACCCGGCGAGCGTGCGCTACTATTCGACCGTGGACGATCGAGGCATATATCTCAAGCAGATGGAACTCGGGCCGATGCAGAACTTCGTCTATCTGATCGGCGATCCGGTGGCCCGCGAATGTGTCGTCGTCGACCCGGCGTGGGAGATCGACACGATCGTCGAGACGGTCGCCGCCGACGGCATGACGCTCAAAGGCGCGCTGGTCACGCACACCCATCAGGATCACGTCGGCGGCAGCCTGGCGGAATGGGGAATGCCGGGACGCATCCCCGGCGTCGAAGAGCTGCTCGGCAAGGTGGCCACCAAGGTCTACGTCCACAAGGCCGAGCGCGAGTTCCTCCGCGGCTTCGGCTCCGACCTCGTGAAGGTGGACAACCACGACACGCTCGACGTCGGCCGGCTCACGCTGACCTTCATGCACACGCCCGGGCACACGCCGGGGTCGCAGTGCTTCCTGGTCGACGGCCGGCTGATCTCCGGCGACACGCTCTTCATCGGCGCCTGCGGCCGGACCGATCTGCCGGGCAGCGATCCGAGCGAGATGTACTACTCGCTCACCCAGCGACTCGCCGCACTGCCCGACGAGACGGTCCTCTTTCCCGGGCACAACTACGGTGGGGACTCGTCCACGATCGGCCGCGAGAAGCGCGAGAACCCGTTCATGCGCTACGCATCCCTGGGCGATTTTCTCCGCACGATGGGTGGCGGCCGCATCATCACGCCGTAGCGCTCAGGACGTTCCGCCCGGGAGCCACGCGAGCCCGTACATCAGGCGGTAGAGGTTCACGGTCGTCTCGGCGGCTATCTTGCGTTCCCACGTCGGCCAGAACTCGCGGAGCGCGCCCTCGACGTCCGGGTCAGTGACCTCGAGCAATGCCAGGAACGGTGTCGACGCGCTGACCTCGCCGACGATCCTGCGCTCCTCGGTGAGGATCGACGTGCTCGCGCTCTCGGCGACATACGTCGCCCATGCGCTGACGCCCGCGAGGCCTCGCACGGTCACCGCGGCATCGGCTTCGAGCCACTGGCGCACGTACGGGCCGCGGCCCGAATCGGGCTGGATGCGGACCGTCAGCACGTGAGTGGCCACCGCGTCGGTCTCCGCGAACGCCAGGCGCCGGTAGACCGAGCGAATCATCCCGCGGAACGCTGACAGCGAGCGGCGGGTCCATTCGGTGGGATCGTTCAAGCGCTCGATGTACGGGGGACTCGAGAGCACGCCGCTGTCCCGGGTCTCGTAGAGCGTGAAGAAGCGCGGACCGTCGCCGGTCACGGCGTAGCGCCGGCCGCGCAGGACGCCAGGAACGGAGAGGCGCTCGGGCAGGTGCTGGCGTGGATACCACGCCTGGACCTCGTGCTCCCCCGATGGATCCACGTCGAACCAGATCGCCAGCACCGCTCCGCCGATCATCGGCGCCCTCCGGACGTCGTCGTGCCACGCACCTGTCGGATCCGCCCCGTGACGCTCAGCGGGCACGTGGCGTAGTAGACGACCGCGGCGACGACGTCCTCGAGCCGCACCGGCCGCCCGCGGGTCACCGCGGCCCACCGCGCGCGCGAGAAGCCGGCGGGGCGCAGGACTGCGCCTGGGGCGACGCAATTCACCGCGATGTGCCGATCGCGCAGCGCCACCGCCAGCGCCCGGGTCAGCGCGACGACACCCGCCTTGGACAGCGTGTACGGAATATACCCGGGCCAGGCACCCGTCGCGCCCGCATCACCGACGTTGACGATGTGGCCGCGCTGCATCGTGTGCGCGGCGGCCTGACTGGTGAAGAAGGCGGCGCGGAGGTTGAGGTCCAACAGGCGATCGTAGGCAGCCGGCGTCGTCGTCGCCAGCGGCGTCCGCACGAAGACGGCGGCGTTGTTGACGAGGACGTCGAGGCCGCCGAGCGCCCGCGCGGCCTCACGGACCAGACGGCCGGCCGCGCGTGGATCGGCGAGGTCGGCGCGGAGGGCCACGGCGCGCGCTCCGGCGGCGGTGAGCTGCCGCACGGTGGTAGCCGCCTCGCGCCGCGAGCGGTGATAGCCGATCGCCACGTCCATCCCCCGATGTGCGAGGGCGAGCGCGATCGCCTGACCGAGCCGGACGGCCCCGCCGGTCACGAGCGCGTGCCGCCGTTTCTTGACGCGTCCCCGTCGCTGTGTTGTGATCACGATTGCCTCATCATGGAACGCTCCGGGATCAGGAACTGGCTCAAGGTCCGAATGATCACCGGATTCTTCGTCACCATCCCTGCCGTAGCCACCGCGTGGATCCTGTGGATCTTCTGGAGTCGCATCGACGACATCTTCGGTCCCATGTACGAGCGCGCCTTCGGGCGTCCGGTCCCCGGCCTCGGCTTCATGACGGCCGTGACGGTCATCTTCCTGATGGGTGCGCTCGCGCGCAACGTCGTCGGCCGGCGCGTCCTCGGCTGGGCTGACGTCGTCCTCGAGCGGTTACCGGTCTTCGGGCGCCTCTACCCTTCGGTCAAGATGCTGGTCGATGCCTTCTCGCCAGAGCGTCGCAGCGGCTTCAAGGCCGTCGTCCTCGTGCAACATCCGCGGGAGGGCGGCTGGGCCTTCGGCTTCGTGACCAGCGAGGTCGTGGTCGAAGCGCCGACCGGCAAGCAGGAGATGAACACGGTCTTCGTTCCGACCAACAACCTCTACCTGGGCGACGTGATCCTGGTTCCGCGCGCCGATGTCCTCCACACGGGGCTCAGCGTCGAGGAGGGCATCCGGGTCATCCTGTCAGCCGGCACCGTGACCCCGTCCCGTCTGCCGCGCTTCTAGCGCACGGCTCCAGTCCGCGACGGCCTGGCCCAGAGGGTAGAGCTTGCCGAAGAAGAAGTGGTTCGCGCCCTCGATGACCTTGATCTCGGCCGAGGGAAGCCGCCGGCCGAGCGCGTGGAGCGCCGCGACCGGACAGTACTCGTCGTGATCGCCGGCGACGACCAGCAGACGGGCCGTGAGGGAAGCCAGCGGGGCAAACGGCTCGTCGCCCGTCATCGCCACGGGGGGCGCGACCAGGGCCACGGCGGTCAACGGAGAGGCTTCAGCCCGCTCGCCGGCAACACGGGCGGCCACAGACGCGCCGAAGGAGTAGCCGGCGAGTCCGAGCGGCGCGCCCGCCGGCAACACCGAGGCGAGATGGGCGAGCGCAGCCGTCACGTCGTGCCGCTCGTCGCGGCCCTGGCCGTGCTGGCCCGTGGAGGCACCGACGCCGCGGAAGTTGAAGCGCAGCGTGGCCAGCCCGAGCTCCCGGCACACCTCGGCGACCCGGACCACGACGGGATTGTCCATGTCGCCGCCGTAGAGCGGGTGAGGGTGGCAGATCACGACACCGCCCGCGGGGGTGGAGGGAAGGCTGATCCGCGCCTCGAGACTGACACCATCGGGCGTGGCCAGCGTTGCTTCGTCTTCGGATATCATACGGCCGAGAGAATAACGGGGGGCTCCTCTCCCGTCCAATCGATGTGCTGACCTGTTTCCGCACGCGGCGGCGCCTCGGGGCCTACCTCGACGGTGCCTTGGAACCCGGGGCCACCCGGACGGCCGCGGCCCACGTTGCCGGGTGTGCGCGCTGTCAGGCCGAGGTCGACGCTCTCCATCGACTCCGGAGCTCGCTTCGGGAGACCCTCGCGGTAGCGCTTCCGGCCGATTGGACCGGTTTCTGGCCGGGCGTCGTGCGGGGCATCGAGCGTGAGCGGCAGGCGGCTGCGGCACCGGCACGACAGTCGTGGCAGGGTCGACGTGGGCTGAGGCATCCCCGCGTGGCGTTCGGAAGCGCGCTCGCCGCTGCGGCCATCGGGGCCCTGACCCTGTGGCAAGTCATGGCTCCAACGCCTGCGCCGGCCGAGCCGGTCGTCGTGCATGCCGCAGCCTCCGAGCATCCAGGAGCCAGCGTCATGGTGTACTCGCCGCCTGAGCGAGATCTCGCGGTCGTGTGGGTCTTCGACTCCGACTCCGAGTAGCCCGCCGGGCCGAGAGACCTCGCCACCCCGACAAACTTCTTCTGCCGTCGTTCTCGCTCGTCGCTGAGGCTTGGTCGGCTAGCGGTCTTTGAGGGCGGTGAGACGCTCACGGGCCATCGGCGTCTCCTCGGCCTGCGGGAAATTGTCGACCAGGTACTGAAGACGAGCCTGGGCGACCTGCGGCTGCTTCAGCTCGATGAGTGCGAGCGCTTCCTTGTAGAGTGCCGCGGGCGTCTTCTCGCCGCGCGGATAGTTCGCGACGACCTTCCGAAATTCCTGGATCGCCTTCCCGAGCTCTTCCTGGGCGCGCTCGGACTGAGCGCCATCGGTGAAGCCGCGGGCCAGGCTGAAGTGCGCCTCACCGACCCAGTACTGAGCGTTGCCAGCGAGCCTGTGGTCGGGGAAGCGCCGGATGAACTCCCGGAAGTTGGTGATCGCGAGCTGATAGGCGCCCTTGCTGAAGTCGATGTAGGCGGCCTGATAGATGTCCTCGGGCTGGAGTGCCCCGGTCGTCGGTCGCGGAGGTGGCGGCGGCATGGGCGAGCCGGGCGTTGCGGTCTGCGGAGGTGTGCCGCTCGGAGCCGGAACGACGGCGCCCGGACTCGGCGTGGCGCCGGGAGCGGGCGCGATGCTCGACGAAGGCGGCCGCGGCGTCACGCCGAGCTGACGGCTCAGAGCCTCCATGCGCGTGGAGAGCTCGTCGACTCGGCTCGACAGCCCCGTGACGGACGTGGCCAGCCCGTCGAGTCGGCTGCCGAGCGCGTTGGCCTGACGCTCGAGGTCGGCGGCCTGATCGCGGAGGCGTCCGTCGACCTGTGGGCCGAGGCCCTCCGCCTGCACCTTGAGCTGCCGTGCGTTCGCCTGTAGCGAGGCGACGTCGGCCCGGATCTGCACGAGGTCGTGCTGGGTGGCGGCGCCGGTGACCTCGGCGGCGGTAGAGCAGCCTCCGAGCAGGAACACGCCGGCAAGGATCCGAAGCGGCCGCCCCGCCATCGCGTGTCGGCGGTTCAGCGCGGTTTGATCAGGAAGTGGGCGCGTCGATTCTTGGCCCAGCATGCCTCGGTGTGCTCGGTGCAGACGGGACGCTCCTCTCCGTAGCTGATGATCGTGATGCGATTGGCCTGCACGCCCTGGGCGACGAGGTAGTTCATGGTCGCCTTCGCGCGGCGTTCCCCGAGGGCGAGGTTGTACTCGTTGGTCCCGCGCTCATCACAGTGTCCTTCGACGAGGACGAGCATGTTCTCGTGCGACTTCAACCAGGCGGCATTGGCATCGAGCATCTTCGCGTCGGTCGGTCGAATGTCGTATTTGTCGAAGTCGAAGAAGACGTCTTTCAAGTCGGCGATGGCCGTGAAGTCACGCGGAACCGGGCGGGCGCCACCGCTGGGGCTCACGGTCGGCGTCGCCGTCGCGGGAGTGCTCGTGCTGGGCTGCATGGGGGTGGAGCTGGCGGGTGCGCTCGGACTTGCCGGCGACCCGGTCGCCCCCGCCGCGCCCGTCGGTGCTGGTGCAGATGCCGCTATCGTCGCGGGGCGCTTCGCGCAGCCCACCATGACGACGACCAGCACCAGGAGCGCCACGACACTTCCAATGCGACCACGGGTAAACATGATGCCTCCTTGTCCATGATGCACGGATGGGAGCCCGCGCGGCGCTAATCCTATCACGGCAGTCGCGGCGACCAAGAGGGACTTGTCGCTTCCGTCGAGCCGCGGGTGACCGCGATCACCTCCGACGATCCATCCGCGAGCATCGCGTACAGGTGGAACGCGCCGAGACGGTTCGACTGGAACACGAGATGCCGTCCGTTGGGTGCCCACGCCGCGCCCTGGTTGTCGCCGGGGCCGGCGGTGAGGCGGCGCGGATTCGAGCCGTCGGCACCGATGGCCCACAAATCGTGCGTGCCCTGACGGGCCGTGAACACGATGACGTCGCCCCGCGGTGACCAGCGCGGCTGCGTGTGGTGGCCGCCGTTCGTGAGCTGACGGACGCTGACGCCGTCGGAGTCCATCACGAACACGTGGGGGCTGCCGGCGCGGTCGCTGATGAACGCGATCTGCTGCCCCGTCGGTGACCAGCTGGGCTCGGTGTCGATCCCGGCGTGTCGCGTGAGCCGTCGCAGAGTGCCGGTGGCCAGCGTCAGCGCATAGATCTCGGGATTGCCGTCCTTGGACAGCGTCATCGCCAGCGTCTTGCCGTCGGGACTGAAGGCCGGTGACGAATTGATGCCCACGAACGCAGCCAGCGTCTGCTCGGGCCGGCGCTCGAACGGAAAGGCGCGGAAGAGATCGGGGTACCCGTTCTTGTACGACGTGTAGGCGAGCGAGCGGGCGTCCGGTCCCCACACCGGCATCAAGTTGATGGAGCCGTTGCGCGTCACCGGGCGGACTCCGAAGCCGTCGTAATCGGCCAGCAGGATCTCCTTGGCGCCGCGCGGTCCGGCCACGTAGGCGATCTTCGTGTCGGCGATGCCCGGCTCGCCGGTGAACTGGAGCACGATCTCGTCGGCGATCTTGTGGGCGAGCCGGCGCGACTGGTCGGGCGGCACCTCGAACTTCTTGGACGCGATCAGACGGAACTCCGGGGAGGTGAGATCGTACAGGCGCATCTCCCCGTCGATGCGTGATCCGCGCAGGGCGAGCAGCCCGTGGACACCGGCGTGGGCGCCGGCGGCCGCGAAGTCCGTCCACGACTGCTTGAGCGCCGCGGCGTTGTCGGCCGGAATCGCCCCGGTCGCCGCCACCACGCTGAACAGACCGGAGAAGGTCAGGTCGGCGCCGGCGATGCTGGCCAGGAGCTTTCCGGTGGCCGCGGGATCGGCCCCGGTGGTGACGGTGAACTCGGGGATCGCGATGTTGAGCTTCTTGGTGCCGCCGCTGGTGATGTTGATGTAGACGTCCACGCCCTGGGCCCGCGAGGGCGGCGGCGCGGCGAGAGCGAACGCGAGCAGGAGCATGAGCGAAGCAGCGAGCAGACGTTTCACGCAGAATTACCTCGCGCGCGGATCGTAGATGAACTGGAGGCCGACGGTCAGCGTTGGCTTCTCGAATCCCTCGGGCAACGGCGGAAATGGATTCGCGTCACTGATCGCCCGCATGGCGAGCTGGTCGTAGGCCGAGTTGCCCGACGTCTTGCCGACCGCGACCCGCCGTAACCGGCCGTTGCGCTCGATCTCGAAGATGACTTCGGGCTGGCGCCCCTCGATGGCCCGTCCTTCCCAGCGCTCCTGAATTTTCCGGTGAACGGCCTGGATGTACCACGCGTACGGAAAGTCGGCCACGTTGAGCGTCACCGCGCCCGCGCCTTGCGGCGACCCCGTCGGGCTGCCGATCGGTGGTGAGGACGGTGGCTCGACGCGGGCTGGCGCGGTCGGCGGCGGCAGCACCGTCGCGGGCCTCGGCGCGCTCGCCACGCTCGGTAGCTCCTTGTCGCCGGGACGAGGCAGCGCGGGAGTCGGCGTTCGATCGGGCAGCGCGGCGCTGCGCGACGGCAGATCCCGAACCGGCATGTCGCGCACGGGCGGCAGCTCGCGCGCGGACGGAAGCTCCCTGGGCGGCGCCGCGGGCTCGTTCGGCCGTGGCGGCAGCACCGGTTCCGGACGCGGCACGCCGACCGCAGCGACCGCCGGGACCAGATTCACGACGTAGGTCTTGGTCGGAGTCGTCCGCCAGATCGTGGCGCCGACGACGACGCCGACGATGAGCACGATGTGCGCGATCGTGGAGAGCGCCAGCGGCCCGAACGGAACACGGAAGCGCCGAAGCGCCGGACCGAAGCGCTGGGGACCTGCCCCGAGCGTCATGACCGCGGCCGCCATCTCAGCGCTCGCGAACCGGTTCCGTCACCATGCCGAGTCGTTCGATTCCGGCCCGGCGCACGCGGTCCATCGTCTCGACGACGGCGCCGTAGGAGAGGCCGGCGTCCGCCTTGAGATAGAGCGTCTTGTCCGTCCGGTTCTTGAACGCATCACGGAGGGCCTGCTCGAGGGCGCCGGCCGTGAGGCGCTTGTCGTTGAGGAAGAGTCCTTGTTCCTTGGTGACGGTGAGGACCATCCGCTCTTCGACCGCGGTTGGACGCGACGCCGCTCGCGGCAGGTTGACGTCGATGCCGCGATACATCATGGGCGCCGTCAGCATGAAGATGAGCAGGAGGACGAGCACCACGTCGACCAACGGGATGATGTTGATCTCGGCCAACGAGGTGCCGACGCGGCGCGAGCCGTCGGCGTCGTCCAGCTTAAATGCCATCTTTGCCGGAGCGCGTGACCTTGGCGCTGGCGGCGGGGCGGGCCAGCAGATTGAGGACGTCGAGCGCGAAGCCATCCATCTCGGCCGACCAATGCTTCACGCGATTGACGAAGTAGTTGTAGCCAATGACGGCCGGGATCGCCGCGCCGAGACCGAACGCGGTGGCGATCAACGCCTCGGAGATGCCAGGCGCCACCACGGCGAGGGAGGCCGATCCCTGCTGGCCGATGCCCTGGAAGGCCGCCATGATGCCCCACACGGTCCCGAAGAGCCCGATGAAGGGGGCCGCGCTGGCGGTGGTCGCCAGGAACGGCAAGTAGCGCTCGAGGCGCGAAACTTCGTGGCCGGCTGCGCGTCGCATGGCGCGCTGCGCGACCTCGACGCCGACGCCGCCCAGGTCGTCCACGTCATCGAGGCTTTCCTCGAGCCCCGCGACCTCCTGATAGGCTGCCGCGTACAACTGGGCCAACGGACTCTCGCGATACTTCTTGACGGCGGCGTGCACCGCGGTGCCGCGCCGTCCCTCGCGATAGATCTTGAGGAACGCCAGCGTCTGGCGCTTCACGCGCCGGAACTGCCACCACTTCTCGACGATGAGCGCCCAGCTGATGATCGAGAAGCCGAGCAGGATCAGCAGGACGGTCTTGGCGACCGGCCCGGCGCTGAGAACCAGATCGAGGATCCCGTTGTGGAGGGCGTCCGTTGGCGGCACAGATGCTCCTTAAGCTTTCCCTCATATTAGCAAAGAGCTCGCGCATCCGCGGTATAACGAGACGTGCGGTATCGGCCGCCCCGAGGCGTCGTCCGTTGGCTCGCGTCCATCGTCCTCGTCGTCACCGTGGCGCTCTTGCCCGTGCCGCGGCCCACCGCCGGCCAGGTCGGCTCCGACGCACGCCGTGCGGTGGAGGATTTCGTCGCCCGCTTCGGCGAGGCGGAGATCACCGACCTCGTCGTCACCCAGACGCTGACGCTCTATCACCCCGATGGCCGCCACCCGCAGTCGACCGGCGAGCAGCGGCTCTTCGTGAAGCTGCCGAACCGCCAGCGGCTCGAGCAGACGGTCGATGGTCGGAAAGAAGTTCACCTGGCGGTTGGCGATCGCACGTGGGTATGGCGGGAGGGCAAGGTCACCGAGGCGACGTCATCCGCGCGTCAGCGGCCGCAGCTCATCACGCCGTTCAAGCGTGGCGTCGACGATCTGCTCGCCGAGTGGAAGGCGCGGGGCGTCCGGACCGACGTCAGTCACGTCACGCGATATCGGCGGCGGACCGTGACCGTGATCGGGGCCGCACCCGACGACCGTCAGGTGCCGGCCGTCTGGCTCGATCCCGACTACGGCGTCGTGCGCGTGGTCACCCGCGAGAAGGTCGGATCGCGCGAGGGCGTCGTCGATCTCACGCTGTCCGAGCACCGTCCCCTCCGCGACCGCGTCTTCTTCCCGTTTCGCGAGGAGTTCTTCGCCGACAGCCGGCTGCTGTTCGTCATCAGCGTGAAGTCGGTCGACGTCAATCGCGGACTGTCCGACGAGCTGTTCGACCCCGACGGACTGCGCCGCCTCCGCTGAGCCGCGACACCGAGCGGTTCCCCGCGATCCAGTACCGCAGCGGGAGATCGACGGCTTTCGTGATCCCGATGCGCGTGCCTCGCGCGGTCACGAACTCGCGCGGAGCGTCGGGCGGCTCGATGGTCACGCGACTCCGCGTGAGGTCGCAGCCGTTGTCGCGCACCGTGATGCCCAGCGCGCGAGTGAGATTGCCGGGGCCACTGGCGAGCTTCGGAGAGTCCGCCGCCACGTGACGGCGTCGGGCCATGGCGGCGACACCGAGCACGGGCTCCAGCGCGCGGATCAGCACGCAACCCGGCTGGCCAGCCGGGTTCGTGATGGCGTTGAGGCAGGTGTGCATCCCGTAGTTGAGATACACGTACGCGTGTCCACCGGGGCCGTAGAAGAGCGCGTGGCTGCCAGGACGGAAGGCCGCGTGCGAGGCGGCGTCTTCCGGCCCCAGGTACGCCTCCGTCTCGACGATGCGGCCGGCCGTCACCGTTCGCCCGCGGCGGCTGACCACCAGGCATCCGAGGAGATCGCGGGCGACGGCCCGCGGCGGCCGGAGATAGAAGCGGCGCGGCAGCGGCACTAGGGACGCAGGCGCTCGAGTACGAGACGCCGGAGCGACTCGTCGTCGAAGGCGACGCCGGCACGCGGAGGCAGCTCGGCCTCCGTCTTGAGGCCCGTCTCGCTCACGATGACGGCGATCGTCTGATCGGGATCGAGCCGCTTGTCGGCCAGGAGCCTCGCGAGCACCGCCAGCGAGCCTGCGCCCGTCGGCCCGGCCCAGATGCCTTCGGTGCGCGCGAGCAAGCGCTGCGCGGCGAGGATCTCCTCGTCCTCCGCGTGGCCGGCGAGGCCGCCGTGCTCACGCAGCAGGCGCAGCACCCACTCGCCCTTGCGGCCAGGATTGCCGGCGGCCAGGCCCTCGGCCACGGTGTATCCGATCTTCTGGGGCTGGAGCCTTCCACCGTCGCTCCAGGCCCGCGCGATGGGATTCGCGCGGGTGGCCTGGGCGGCGACCATCGTCGGCATGCGCTCGATGAAGCCCACCTCGTGCATCTCGCGGAAGCCCCGGGCACACGCGATGAAGATCTCGCCGACCGCGACCGGCGCCACGACGACGTCGGGCGGCCGCCAGCCCGTCTGCTCGCCGATCTCCCAGGCCAGCGTTTTCTTGCCTTCCTGCTTGTACGCATTGCGCGAGGCGCCGCAGTCGAAGAAGAGCCGCTCCTCGACCAGACGGTCCCACAGGCCAATGAGATCGTCGTAGACGCCCTTGTAAAGGATGAGATCGCTCGCGGTGGCCGACATGTGCAGCAGCTTGGGCGCCGAGGCGCGCTCGTACGCGAAGATGAAGGCGCGCAGGCCGGCCCGTGCCGAGTACGCCGCGATCGACGAGCCGGCGTTGCCGGTGCTGACCACCGAGGTCGCGGTGAACCCGAACTGGAGCGCGGCGCCGACGGCGGTGGCGGACGTGCGGTCCTTGACGGTGCCGGTCGGGTTGGCGCCATCGAACTTGACCAGCAGTCGTCGCACGCCGAAGTGCCGCGCCAGGCGCGGACACTCGATCAACGCCGTGCCGCCCTCGCCCAGCGAGACGCGATGGGCAGGATCCGCGATGGGCAGGACGGGCGCGTACCGCCAGAGGCCGTGACCGGTGAAGACCGCCGGGCCGCGGCGTCGCAGGACATCGAGGTCATAAACCACGGCGAGCAGGCCGCGGCACTTGGCGCACTCGAGCCGATAGTCGAGGGCGTGGGCGGCGCCGCACTCGATGCAGACGAGCGAGCGCGCCAGTGACTCAGGGCCGGCGTTCAAGGGTACTGATCATCTCCTCGAGGCGGTGTCGCAGCGTGTGCTCGGCCAGCGCGCGCCGCCGTGCATTCTCACCGATGGCGTGGGCCTCGTCGGGGTGGGCGAGATAGTGGTCGAGCATGCGGCGGCACTCTCCGAGGTCGCGGTAGGCGACGACCTCGTCCCCCGGCTTGAAGAGCGTCGCGAGGTCGTCCTTGAAGTCCACGACCTGGCAGGCCGCGGCCGCGGCCAGCTCGAAGGTCCGCGTGTTGACGCCCACGATGTCGTTCATCGGGTGGTGCTGGTTGAGCGAGAGCACCGACCCCGAGTAGACGCAGAGCTTGTCGCGGCCGAAGACGGCTGGCCCAGCCACCAGCTTGCGCACGTCGTGATCCCGGCTGCGCACCCAGCCGGAGCCCCAGAGCCGCAGGGGATAGGAGCTCAGGGAGCGCACGAAGCGCTCGCGATACGGATAGCGGCTGCCGACGAACGACAGTCGCGCCTCGAAGCGCCGGCGATCGTCCTCGGTGAGGGCGACGGGGTGATGCTCGCGCGGCACGCAGTACATGGGCAAGTAATGAACGTTCGTCAGCCCCGCCTGCTGCAGCATCCGGAGCGCGTAGCGCTCCTTGGTGAAGAAGAAATCGTAGGCTTCGATGCACTCGAAGGGGATCATCCACAGCGGGTTGTCGGGAAAGAAGTTGACGACGACGACGTCGAGCGCCGCCCGCAGCCGCCGGACGACGTCGGGCCCGATGGGCCCGCCCTTGATGACCAGGACCACCTGCGGCCGCCAGTCGTCGGCCATCCGTTGCAGCCGGCCGAGGAGCACGCGCGTGTACAACGCCTTCGTGGACTTGTTCTTGTAGAGCGGGTTCTCGCGCCGGTAGGCGAAGGTGCGCACCTCGTGACCGAGCGCGGTCAGCTCGTCCGCGAAGTCCATCCCCATGAGTCCAGGCCGCTCGAAGGGAAGAACGATCAGCCAGCGCACGGCGGGTAGCCTAGCACGCGCCCGCCGGCGCCGCGGTCAGGCGACGGCGGAGGCGCCGAGCGCCCGGCGACAGCGCGCGGCGAAGAGCGGATCGAAGAGCGCGGCGGTGGCGACCAGCGTGGCGTCGGCGCCTTCGCGCAGCAGGTGCTGAGCGCGCTCCTCGGTCGAGATGCCGCCGACGGCGAGGATGGCGTGCGGCCACGCGCCGGCTTTGCGCCAGGCGAGCAGCTCCTCGACCTGACGCGAGGCCACCGGGAAGGTGGCAGAGCCGACGACCTCGACCCACTCGCGTCCCTCGAAGGCGGCCTTGCCCTCGTCGTCGACCACGCGCCGCGGAATGGCGTGCACGAGGACGAACCCGTGGACCCACGGGGCCAGCTTGGTTGCCGTCTCGTGAAGCGCCCGGGGCGTGCGGAAGATTCCCAGCTTCGCCAGCACCGGCACGCTGACGCTGGTCCGGACCCGGTAGAGGATCTGGGCGGCGAGCGGGATGTTCTCGTACACCATCAGACCGGGCTCGGCGAAAGGATTCGGGGCGGCCAGGTGGACCTCGATCGCGTCCGCGCCGGCCTCGCACGCCCAGGTCGCGCACAGCGCGTAGTCGGCAATGAACGCATCGATCCCGTCTGTCAGGCTCGGTGTGCCCATGACGCTCACCACCAGCATCTGACCGCGGCCGATACGCTCCTTGGCCCGGCGCACGTCCTTCCGCCAGACCTCCGGGTCCATCGAGGGCTGGCCCAGGGAGATGGCGATCGTCGTGTTGCCGTTGAGTCCCGGCCGCTTCGCGATGACGGCACCCTGCTCGTGGTTGTCCACATGGCGGATGTTCGGAAGGCCGAGCGCGCCATGGGGCCGGGACCGCACCGTGGCATACGTGAGGACGTCATAGCCGAGGCGGGCATAACCTTCGATCCACCGAGAGTTGAGCAGCGGGCCGGCGGCGACCCCCAGGGGAGAATTCAGGTCGTAACCGACCAGGCGAGCACCAGGACCGTGAGGCAGCCTCCGAACACGTGGGAGCGTCGGGGCGTGTTCATAGTTCCACGAGTACGAGCGATCGACGCGATAGACGGCAGAAATGGCCGAGAGCCTCCCTTTCCCTGGGATCCGTCCTTTCGAAAGGCCATCATATCACGCACTTAGACCTTGCGCATCCTATGGTCAGACCTTTTGTAATCTGCGATGTTCGCGCGATGGTGTCGAGCGTCGCGAGCTCAACGGAACGCAGGAGCGATCTCGCGAGCGAGAAGCTCGAGCTCACGCATGATGTGGCGGTGCGGCATGCCGGGAAAGAAGGTCCGACAGATGAGATGAGTCATGCCGTACTGCTCGACGAAGCGGCGGATCTTCGCCACGCACTGCTCGGGGCCGCCGATGATGAAGCGATCCTCCATGAGCTTGTCGAGATCCGTCGCGATCGCCGCGTCGATGAACGGATGGCGCCAGCCGCCCGCGTACTCTTTGCGGTAGGCGACCATGATGTGCTGCTCGGCCAGGTCGCGTGCCTGCTGATCGGTGTCGGCGATGATGAGATCGCGCGTCAGTGGCCACTCCTGGATGGGACTCGTGAGCCCGGCCATCGTGCGGTTCTCCAAAAACTGTCGCTTGCCGTTCAGCAATCGTCTGAGGTCTGCCGTCGGACCAGGAAGCCAGTTGTCTGCCAGGGTCGCCGCACGCTTCAGCGTGAGGTCGCCCCACCCGCCGATCCATACCGGGGGGTGCGGCTTCGTCATCGGCTTGGGCTCGATGCGGCCCTCGACGGAGTAGTAGCGGCCTTTGAACCGCGTCGTCTCCTGGGTCCACATCCCTTTCATGATCGCGAGCTGCTCTTCGAAGCGGGCGCCGCGCTTCTCGAGGTCGACGCCGTAGAGGGCGAACTCGTCAGGCTTGTAGCCGATGGCGATGCCGAGCGTGAAGCGGCCCCCGGACATCACGTCGAGCATGGCCACCTCTTCGGCCAGACGCACGGGGTGATAGAACGGCGCCACGAGGATGTTGGTGCCCAGCATCATGCGCGACGTCCGCGTCGCAAAGCCCGCGAGCACGGTCAGCGGCGACGGCCAGTAGTGATTCGCGACCGCGTGGTGCTCTTCCATCCACGCCGAGTCGAAGCCAAGCTCCTCGGCGCGCGTGACTTCCTCCAGCGCCTCTCGGTAGTAGTGGCCGCCTTCGCTGGGAATGAAGCCGATCTTCAGTCGGGCCATGGAGGCTCCTCGCGGTCGATCATGCGCGGCGATACTATCGCATTCGCCGGCGCGCCGGCGCCCTGCGACGTCCTTGACAGTCGTCGACGCGGTGATTAGGGTTAGGCTCCGCCTGCGTCGCGAGGGGCAAGGAGGTTGCGCGATGCGACTCCCGAAGGACCGTCACGCGCTGCAGCGCGACGACGCTCTCACCAGCGAAGCCCCCGCCTACATGCGAAAGGGGTAGAGCATGCAACCCGGCTGGCTGAAACAGTACTTCCATCCGCACGTCGACCCTCAGCACGTCGACGTCTCGCGGCGTGACTTCGTGAAGTCGGGCTTCGTGGCGGGAGTGGCCGCCGGGGTGGCCGCGGGCGCGGCCGGATCGGCCGAGCAGGCCGAGGCGCAGACGTACATCAATCCGCTGGGAGGCCAGTGGTGGCCGTCGTCGTGGGGCGCCCAGGACGTGCGTGGCGCCAACAACCGGATCACACCGGCGAAAGTGCTGGAGGCGGCGCACCTCATCAAGACCGGGAAGATCTATCAGCTCGGCCGCGTGCTGGAGAAGGGCATCCCGCTCTTCGGCGAGCGCCTCGGCGCTCACGTGGTGTTGCCGGGCACGCCGACGGGCGGCCCGTTCGGCAACCACAAGCTGTACTACCACGACGAGCTGTTCGTCGGAGAGATCGGCCAGATCGGCTCTCAGTTCGACGGCCTCGGTCACATCGGCATGATGGCGAGTGACGGCAAGATCCGTTATTACAACGGCTACACGCAGGAAGAGGTCGGCACGGCGTACGGAATCAAGAAGGTCGGCATCGAGGAGCTGAAGCCGTTCTTCACGCGGGGAATCCTGCTCGACGTCCTGGCCGTCAAGGGCGGCGAGCGCCTGCCCATCGGCTACGTGATCACGATGGACGATGTGCAGCAGACGCTGCGGCGCCAGGGAATCCGGGAGCCGGGCGAGGGAGACGCCGTGCTGTTCCGTACCGGCCACGGCAAGCTCTGGAAGAAGGACAACGCGGAGTTCAACAAGGGCTGCCCCGGGCCGGGCGCGACGGTGGGGCGCTGGTTGGTCGAGCGCAAGGTCTGCGTGGTCGGCGGCGACACCTGGCCCGTGGAGGCGGTGCCGGGCGAGAGCGCCGACCTGCCGTTCGCCTGTCATGCCATCTGGATCACGATGAACGGCATCTTCATCAACGAGAACCTCGACCTCGAGGCGCTCGCGGCCGACAAAGCGTACGAGTTCGCGTGGTCCTTCAACCCGCTGCCGCTCAAGGGCGCGACAGGCTCGCCCGGAAACTCGGTGGCGATCGCCTGACCGACGGCCTGAGCCGCGACCGATTGCGCGAGGGCGTCGTCCTCTCGCTCGCCCTCGTGCCCTCGGTGTTCGTCTACGCGACGGTCTTCGGCGGCCTCGCCGTTCAGGCCGGCCTGCACGTCGTCGAGGTGCTCGCGATGTCCGTGCTCGTCTTCGCGGGCGCCTCCCAGTTCGTCGCCGTGCCCATGATCGCGGCCGGCGCGTCGCCGCTCTCCGTCATCCTCACCACCTACGTCGTGAACATGCGTCACTACCTGATGGCGGCGACGCTGGCGCCGTCCTTCGGAGCGTTCTCGCGCCGGCGACTGGCGCTGATCGCGCATGTCGTCAACGACGAGTCGTTCGCGGTCGCGGTGTCGCGATCGCGGCCGCCCGACGCCGCGGTCTTCCTCGGCAGCGCGGCCGCCATCTTCGTCGCGTTCGTGGGTGGCGTCACGGTGGGGACGCTGATCGGCGGCCTGGTCGCCGAGCCCGAGCGCTACGGCCTCGACTTCGCCTTTCCCGCGGTCTTTCTCGCCCTGGTCGCCACCCAGCTCCGCCACCGTCGAGACTGGCTCGTCGCCGTTGGTAGCGCTCTTGCGGCGCTCGCCATCGCCGTCAGGCTCCCCGGCAACTGGCACATCATCATCGCCGGCCTGACGGTGAGCGGCGCGGGAGCACTGTTCGGCGATCCCGAGGACACCGCGTGAGGGCGAGCGTGGCGCTGACGATCGCCGGTATGGCGCTTGCCACCTATCTCACTCGCGCGCCGCTGCTGCTGGCGCTGGCCCGTCGGCCGCTGCCGGCGCGGCTCCGGCTGTGGCTGCGCCTGATCCCGCTCGCCGTCCTGCCCGCGCTGGCGGTGCCGATGGTCCTGGCGCCGGGGGGCCAGCTCGTGGTCAGCGCCGGCGAGCCTCGGCTGTGGGGCGCCGTCGTAGTCTTCGTGCTGGCCGGCCGTCGCGTGAACCTGCTCGGTAGCGTGGCGGCGGGTGTCGCCGTCGTCGCCGCCCTCCGGGCGATCGGGTAAGATCAGCGAGATGGTGGAGTCGTTCACCGCCGACGAGCGCGCGGCCCTCGCTCCCTACGTCACGAATCTCGACGGTCCGGTTTTCGCGCTCACCAATCTTCCCGAGGTGGTGAAGGGCGCGCTCTTCGCGCGTTACTCGCGCTCGCCGAAGTCGCTGCGCCGACTCCTTGTCGACGAATTTATGGGAACTGGAGCGCTTTTTAGCCCTGTTGGCGCAGTATTCGACACGACACGCGCCGAACAGCTCTACGAGCGCGTCTTCTTCGAGTACGGCGACGATTCGGTCGCCCAGCTCGGCGGCGTGCACCTGGCCTGTGAAGGCGCGTCGAACATCCTCACCAAGGTCCTCGAGTGGGGCCGCCTCATGGCCTACCTCGAGCAATCCACGCGTTACATCCCCTACGACGACCAGCCGGGGGGACGCTATCGCTACCACGTTCCTAAGGAGCTGCCCGAGCCGCTGCGCCAGCGCTTCGTGGTAACGCTCGACCGCGTGTTCGACACCTATCGCGCCTGGCTACCGCGGCTGCGCGATTTCTTCGCCGCGCGCTTCCCGCGAGCCGAGGGCGATTCCGAGCCGGTGTACCGGATGACCATCCGGGCCAAGACTCTGGACACCCTGCGGGGCCTGCTGCCGGCGGCGACGACGTCGAACGTCGGGATCTTCGCCACCGGCCAGGCGTATGAGCAATTACTGCTGCGCATGCGAGCCCATCCACTCGCCGAGGTGCGTGACTACGCCGACTTGATGCTCGTCGAGCTTCGCAAGGTGATTCCTGCGTTCCTCCGCCGCGTGGACCTCGCCGAGCGGGGAGGTGTCTGGTCGTCGTACCTGGCCGAGACCCGCGAGGCGGTGCGCGAGATGGCTGAACGATTTGCCGGCGCGACGGCCAGCGAACCGCGAGACGAGGTCACGCTCGTGGACTTCGATCCCGACGGCGAAGTGAAAGTGGTGGCGGCCGCGCTGTACGCGGCCTCGCGGCTGCCCGATGATCAGCTCCTCGCCATCGCCCGCCGGCTGACCCACGAGGAGCGGCTCCAGATCCTGAGTGCGTACGTGGGCAAGCGCGCGAACCGCCGCCACCGTCCCGGTCGTGCGTTCGAGCGCACGGCGTATCGCTTCGACGTCCTGACCGACTACGGCGCCTTCCGCGATCTCCAGCGTCATCGTCTGCTCACGCTGGAGTGGCAGCGGCTGACGCCGCGTCACGGCTACGTCGTGCCGGTGGCCGTCGAGGACGCCGGCGGCCGGGAGGACTGGGAGCGCGTGATGGAGGACTCGGCGCGGCTCCACGACGCCATCGCCGACGCCGAGCTCCCGGAGGCCGCGTCGTACGCGGTGGCCATGGCCTATCGGGTCCGCTTCTACATGGACATGAACGCGCGCGAGGCGATGCACGTGATCGAGCTGCGCACGGCGCCTCAGGGCCATCCGGCCTACCGGCGCGTCTGTCAGACGATGCATCGACTCATTGCCGAGCGTGCCGGCCACCGCGCCATTGCCGCCGCGATGACGTTCGCCGATCACTCGGAGGTGGCGCTCGAGCGCCTGGAGTCGGAGCGAGCCGCCGAGCGCCGCCGCCGCTCGTGAGTGAGCGCCGCACCCGCCGGACCGTCCGGCGGCCGCCTGCCCGGTAGTTCCGGCACGACCTGCTTGCCGAGTGCGACCCTCGCGATGATAATTGGTCGACCAACCAAAAAACCATGGTGACACGATCGTGAGCCCGAAGGTCGGCGTGGCTCCATTGCGGCGCGAGCAGATCGTCCGCGCGACGATTCGTTGCCTGGCCCGCGAGGGCTACTCGGGGCTCACCATGAAAAAAGTGGCGCGGCTGGCCGGTGTGAGTCCGGGGATCCTCCACTATTACTTCACCGACAAGCGGGCCATCCTGGTGGCTGCGCTGGAGACGGTCACCGCCGATCTCGACCGGCGGGTGGGGGCCGCTCAGGCGCGGAGCGGCCAGGATCCCCGGGCGCGCCTGCGCGCGCTGATCCACGCGTGCCTGGAGTCATCGGTGGCGATGCGCGAGGTGTGGATCGTCTTCGTCGAGTTCTGGGGCGAGATGATGCACGACGCCGGCCTGCGCTCGATCAACGCCGGGCTGTACGCGCGGATGCGGCGGCTGATCGCGATGCCGGTCGCCCAGGGGGTGCGCGCGGGGCGCTTCCGGCGCGTGTCACCGACCGAGGCGGCCGCCGTCATTCTCGGTTTGCTCGACGGCGTCTCGCTCCAGCTCACGTTCGACCCGCGGGCCTTCAGTGGGGCGGCGGCGGCGCGCTTTTGCGAGGACGCCCTCGGCCGCTATCTGGCCCGCGGAGGAAGGGAGAAGCCATGAACGCAGTCGTCGCCGACGAGTTCAAGGAGAAAGCACGGGACTACCTCGCCGCTCGAGGAACTCGGGTCGCGGCGGAGGCCGTCCGCGAGCGCGTCGCCGCCGCCTTCACGGCGCTCGACGACGTCCTGGCCGGCGTGCCGGCAGCCCAGGCGGCTCGCCGGACGATTCCCGGTGAGTGGACGATCCAGGAGATCGTGGACCATCTGGTGGAAACGTATCGTCCGGGCGTGGACGAGCTGCGCTGCCTGCTCGCAGGCGAGCGCCCTCCCGGCGAGCCCGTGCCGGCGAGCCTCCAGTCGAAGGCGCCGCACCTCCGGCCATGGCCGTGGCTGCTCGGCGAATTGCACCGGCTCAACGCTGATATCCTCGGACTGCTGGACGCCGTACCGCCACACTTCGAAACGACGGCCCGGGCGCCCCTGGTGATGGTCGTCAACGTTCCCCGGCCGGGCGGCGGATTCGAGCCGCTGCACTGGGTCGAGGAGCTGGACTGGAAGGCGTACGTGATCGCGTCGTGGCGCCTGCATCCGATCGACCACCTCAATCAGACCAAGAAGGTGCTCGAGGGGAAAGCGCGAGTGTGATCACGCGCGACGAGCTTCAGGCTCTGGCGTCGGCGGCGGTCTTCGCGCGCGACTACGACTTCCGGGTCACCGCCTTCGCCGACGGCGAGTGCACCGTGGACGTGCCGTTTCAGCCCGGGCTCGAGCGCCCGGGCGGCGTGATCGGTGGCCCGGCGTTCATGGCCGCGGCCGACGTCGCCATGTGGCTGGCCATCCTCACGCGCCTGGGCGCTGGCGACGGGTCGGTTACGGCGTCACTGACGACGGCGTTCCTGGGTGCCGCGCGCAAGGAGGGCTTCACATGCACGGCGCGCGTGCTGAAGCTCGGACGGCGGCTGATCCACGGCGTGGCGGAGTGCATGACCGCGGACGGCCGCCTCTTGACCCACCACACGGTGACCTACATGCGCCCGGATTCCTCGGCTCCTACTGATTAGATCGTCGCCTCGCGACTGGCGGGGCCCAGCCCGCTCGGGTCGCTCGGCTCCTACTGCGGTTCCTGCTTGACGATCACGCCACAGGCGATGCGGGCCCCGCTGTTGCCTGTCGGATCGGTCATGAAGTCGTCGGGGCTGCCGTGCACGACCAGCGCGCTGCCGTCGCCGTCGAACAGCGACGTGGAGCCGGCGCCGAGCGTGATGCGGTCGGTGGTTGTCTCCAGGCGGCCGCTGCTATCGGCCTCGATCGTGAGATTCGGCAGGTCACCGGCGTGCGGACCGCGCGGATTGAGCAGGCCGTGCTGCCGCCCTTCCGGGTTGAAGTGATTGCCGGCCGAGCTGAAGGCCGGTCCTTCGCATCGCCCTACCTCGTGCAGGTGCACGGCCTTCGCACCGGGCGGGAGCCCTCGAACCTCGACGACGACCCTCACCCCGGCGTTGAGCTGAGTCAGCAGGGCGCTGCCCACCGTGCGCCCCTCGGCGTTGTGAAGTTCGGCGGTTGCGGTGGCGCCGATCGTCCGACCCGTCGGCAGCACGGCACAGGCGGCGAGCCCGACGGCCACGGCCGCTGCGTTTCCGATCCTCACGAGCCTCATCGCTGACGCCTCTGATGCATGCGGACAACGTGCCACCCCGCGCGCTCGTCCTCAGTCATCTCCGGTGAATTGCCGATGGACTCGACGTAGTAGGCGAGGTCCCACAGCTCGGCGTCCTCCAGGATCAGGTGATACGACGGCATCGCAGTGCCGTCGAGCCCGGTGATGAACGTGCGAAACAGGTCACGCGTCGTCGGTCCACTCTTGAGCGGGCGCCGAGTGAGATCGGACGGCTTCACCTTCAGGTCTTTGGCCGATGGTCCGTCTCCGCGGCCTTCGCGACCGTGACATTCGCGACACTCGCCCTTTTCGTAGACCTGACGGCCATGCGCGATCGCAGCCGGCGTCGACGGCGGTGCCGCAGGAATGACCAGTGGCTCGGGTGCTGGGCGGCCGGCGAACCTCGGCGAAAAATTCTTGATGAACGCGATCACCGCATCGACCTCGACTTCGCTGAGATGGTCTTGCGGCACCATGCCGGTGCCGGGAAGCCCCCGCACGATGCTGCGCCGCAAGTCTTCGTTCGTAGGCAGCTGGCCCGAGGCCGTCGAGCGGATCTTGTAGCGCCCGGCCGTGAAATCGCGCGGGGCCGTCCGGAAGTGATGAGCGGCGTGCCCGCGGCCGTCGCCCTGATCGCCGTGGCAGATGGCGCAGCTCGCGCCATAGACCTGGCGGCCAAGGTCGCTCTCAGGGGACGCCCGGGCGACGTCGGAGGCGGCGAGCAGCAGGCCACCCGCGACGATGCCCAGTGTTCCCACACGCCCGAGGCCTATTCGAGCACCACCAGCTGGCCGACGACGTGCGCCGGGTGCAGGTGACACTTGATCGGGAAGATGCCGGCTTTGTCAGCCGTGAACTTCACGTCCTTGCTCTTGCCGCCCTCGACGACCTCTTTGACGCCGAATGCCGCGACCTCGTACCCGTGCTCGTCCTGGTGACGGTTGATCAGCTTCAGCATGACGCTGTCGCCTTTGTTGGCGAACAGCGAGGTTGGCTCCCAGATCTTGACGTCCTGGGGCGTCACGACGTTGACCACCGTCAGATTGACCTCTCCCGCCGGACCGCTGGTGGACACGCCCACGACCAGAGCCAGCGCCAACCAGAATCGCCGCATGCTCATCCTCCTTTGACGAAGTCAGCCTTTGCCTTCTGGAGCGCCTCGGGCGACGCGAGAAGGTCGAGTGCCGTGAGCGCCAGTGCTTTGGCGCCGGCCACCATGCCGGCCCGCGCCATCGGTGAGCGCGCCCACTCCGCGAACGCGCGCGAGTGGCCGGGGATGCCGTCGGGCGAGATGCGGATGTACGGATGGATCGTGGGCAGGGCCTGGCTCACGTTGCCACAGTCGGTCGAGCCGTAGCCGGCCTCGGGATCTTCAGGGTCTTCGGGGAAGCCGATGCGCTCGAGGTTCGCTCCGAACAACTCGGCCATCGCGTTGTTGGGCCGGAGCGGCTCGTGGACGATCGCCTCCGGTGTGACGGTGACGCGGCATCCGGTGGCGGTGGCGGCGCCCTCGGCGGCGGCCTGGAACCGTCGCAGCAGCTCGTCGCAGTAGTCGCGCTCGAGCGAGCGCAGATAGAAGTCGGCGCGCGTGTGCTCGGGAATGATGTTGGGCTGCTCGCCCCCCTCGACGATGATACCGTGCACCCGCGCATCCGGGCGAAGCTGCTGTCGCATGGCGTCGAGCGCCACGAAGAGCTGGATCACGGCATTGAGCGCGTTCACGCCCCGCCACGGCCAGCTCGACGCGTGAGCGGCCGTGCCGAAGAATTCCGCCTTCACCTTGATGATGCCGAGACTCGGCCGCCACACGCGCGTCCCGCTGCGGCCGTGGATCATCATCGCGGCATCCACGTCGCGGAACACGCCGGCTTCCATCAACTTGACCTTGCCGGCGCCGCCCTCCTCGGCCGGGGTTCCGATCACCTGGATCTCACCGGCGAACGGCAGCGTGCCGAGCGCCACGGCCAGCGCCGCGCCGGCGCCCGTCCCGGCGGTGGCGATGACGTTGTGACCGCACGCGTGTCCGATGCCGGGGAGGGCGTCGTATTCGGCCATGATCGCCACGCGCGGCCCCCGTCCGGTCCCGGGAATGATCGCGCGAAACGCGGTGGGCACGCCGCCCACGCCACGCTCGACGCGGAGCCCGCGTTTCTCGAGAAATCCGGTCAGCCAGCCGTGGGCCTTTTCCTCTTTGAAGCAGAGCTCCGGATTGGCGTGGATCTGCCGCGAGAGCCGCTCGAGCTCGTCGGCGAGACCATCGACGGCCTCGACGACCCGCGCCTTCATCTGCTCAAGCGAGCTCATGCCGTGACGCGCTGGAAATCCTGCTTCACGCGAGCGAGCAGGCTGGCGTCGCCGAGCAGATCGACCGTGGTCATGGCCATGGCCTTGGCCGCGGCGAGAAGGCCCTGACGCGCCAGGGGGGTGACGGCCGCCGCCTCGAAGGCGCGTGAGTGGATAGCCGTGCCGTCGGGCGCGATCTTCACCAGGGGCTGGATGGTCGGGATCACCTGGCTCACATTGCCGACGTCCGACGATCCGAGGCGGTCCTTGACCTCTGGCGATTCCCCGACGCCGAGCGTGGTGAGATTCGCGCGCCAGAGAGCAAGGAATGCCTCGTTGCGCTTCATCGGCTCGTAGGCGTTCTCGTAGTCCACCACGTTCAGCGTGCATCCCGTGGCACGGGCGGCGCCCTCGGCACAGGCGACGACCCGCGCGTGGAGCGTCCACATCTCGTCGACCCGGGGCGCCCGCACGTAGAACGTGGCGGCGGCGAACTCGGGAATGATGTTCGGCGCGGCGCCGCCGTTGGTGATGATGCCGTGGATCCGGCACTCCGGACGAACTTGTTGACGCAGCATGCTGACCGCGTTGAACGTCTGGATGACGGCGTCCAGTGCGTTGATGCCTTCCCACGGGTCGGCGGAGGCGTGAGCGGCCTTGCCGGTGAACTCGAAGCCGACGCGCACGATGCCGAGCAGATCCTGGTGCGGCGTCCACCGATCCCAGCCGTGCACCATCATCGCCGCGTCGACGCCCTGGAAGACGCCGCCGCGGATCAGCTTCACCTTGCCGCCGCCTCCCTCCTCCGCCGGCGTGCCGATCACGTGGATCCGGCCCTTGGGGAGCTTCTCGCGGACGGCCGCCAGGCCCGCGCCGGCTCCGGCGCCGGCCGCGGCGATCACGTTGTGACCACACGCGTGGCCGATGCCGGGCAGCGCGTCGTACTCGCACATGATGGCCACCGTCGGTCCATCGCCCGTGTCCAGCGTGGCCCGGAACGCGGTATCGATGCCGGCGATCCCGCGCTCGACCTTGAAGCCCCTGGCGCCGAGAAACTCCGCCAGCCACGCGGAGGCTTTGACTTCCTGGTAGCCGAGCTCGGGATGATCGTGGATCTTGCGCGAGAGCTGCTCCAGTTCGTCGCCCGCCCTGTCCAGCGCACGGGCGATCTCATCCTTGACGGCGCTCATGGTCGCACCTCGGTGGGAGTGTCGGAGCCGGCTCACTATACACCGTCGGTCGTCGAGAGCCGTGAGCCTCGTCAGAGGCGAGCTCGAGCGGGCTGAAGCGGTGTGTCGTGAGGCGTGTGCGTAAGAATTACGGCAGCACGTTGCGCGCCACCGGGGCAGCCATCTTGCACGCGATACTCGGTGTGGCGTATCCGTTTCCCCATCGGACGGCCGAAGCCCTTGCCGACCTGGGCCGTTTTCTCGCTCAAACCCTCGATCGCAACCTGGTGGCCCGACGGATTTCTGACGGCGCTCGTGTCCTGCTCGACGCGCAGGCTGCATGGCTTTTCCGACTCGACGCCAACGACGCGCCGACTCTCCTCGTGGCGGCTGGCGATGCTGAGGCGCTCGAGGCCGCCGCGGTTCTGGTCAAGGGCGACGGACCCGTCGCGTTGGCCGCACGCGAATGCCGCGTAGTCCTCACCGAAGACTTTCTGGCCAATGAGCCAAGCAAAGTCACGATCGACACCCAGAAGACGCCAGCGCCGGGCGGCGCGCGCGCCATTCTCGCGGTGCCGATGGTCGCTCACAGCCGCGTCACCGGCGTGCTCGTGGTTGGTGATCGCTCTGGCCGCGCGTTCACGGCCGAGGAGACACGGCTGGCGCAGGCCTTCGCCGATCACGCCGCCGTGGCGTTCGAGAACGCCCGCCTCTACGAAGAGGCCGAGCGGCGCCGGCACCAGGCCGAGGAGGCCGAACGGCGCTCGACGTTTCTCGCCGAGGCCAGCCGCGTGCTGGCGTCGTCGCTCGACTGGGAGACCACGCTGGCTCAGGTGGCCCGTCTGGTCGTGCCGGGGCTCGCCGATCTGTGCACGGTCGATGTCCTCGAGGAGCACGGGGGCATCCGCAGGCTCGCCGCCGCCTACATCGATCCCGCCAACGTCGGGCTCGCTCGCGAGCTGCCCGACCACGAGTCGATCGACCTCGGCGCCCACAGCCTGGCCAAGGTCCTGCGCACGGGGAAGTCGGAGTTCCATTCGCACGTGACCGACGACGTCCTCGACGCGATCGGCACCGATGCCGAGCATCGCGCCGCGCTTCGCGCGCTGGGGCTGGGGTCGCTCATGGTGGTACCGCTGAGCGCGCGGGGCCGGCGGCTTGGCGCCATCACGTTCTGCTCGGCGGAATCGGGCCGCCGCTACGGCGGTCCCGACCTGGCCTTTGCCGAGGACCTGGCCGGTCGCGCCGCCCAGGCCATCGACAACGCGCGGCTCTATCGCGCGGCCCAGGAGGCCAGCCGGGCCAAGGACGAGTTCCTCGCCACGGTCTCACACGAGCTGCGCACGCCGCTGACCGCGATCATCGGATGGACGCGCGTGCTGCGGTCACGCCCACCTGACGCGGCCACCATGGGGGATGCGCTGGAGACGATCGAGCGGAACGCGCGGGCCCAGGCGCAGATCATCAACGATCTCCTCGATGTCTCTCGCATCATCACCGGCATGCTGCGCCTGAACGTGCGGCCGATCGACCTCGTCGCGGTCATCGGCGAAGCGGTGGCGGCACTGCGGCCGGCCATCGACGCCAAGGCGCTGGAGCTCGTGACCGATCTCCATCCGACTGCGGCGCCCTTCGTGGGCGATCCCGACCGTCTGCAGCAGGTGGTCTGGAATCTCCTCTCCAACGCCGTGAAGTTCACGCCGGCCGGCGGTCGCATCGTGGTGGGGCTGGCGCGCGTGAAGGGCCAGGCGCAGATCAGCGTGACCGACACAGGGGAGGGCATCACCGCCGAGTTCCTTCCCTACGTGTTCGATCGATTCCGTCAGGCCGAGAGCGTGCCCTCGCGGTCGCACAGCGGGCTCGGGTTGGGCCTCGCGATCGTCCGCCACATCGTCGAGCTCCACGGCGGCACCGTCCACGCCGAGAGCTCCGGAACCGGACGGGGCGCGACGTTCATCGTGGACATGCCGGTGGCGGCGGCCCTTCGGACGCAGGACACCGCGGGATGGGGGAAGAGTCCGCCAACCACTCCCGAGCCTCGATTGCCGGCGGTGCAGGTGCTGGTGGTCGAGGACGACACGGATGCGCGCGAGCTCCTGGCGATGATCCTCGGGGGCGCGGGCGCCACCGTGACTACGGCGTCGTCGGTCGCCGAGGCGCTCGAATCGCTGCATCGCGAGCCTCCCCACGTGCTCGTCTGCGACATCGCGATGCCGGGCGAGGACGGGTACGCGCTGATTCGCCGAATCCGGGCCGGGGAGGGCGATTCGACGTTGCCGGCGGTGGCCGTGACGGCGTTTGCCCGCCGCGAGGATCGGGATCGTGCGCTCGATGCCGGCTTCGACGTCCACATGGCCAAGCCGGTGGATCCCTCGGAGCTGGTGGACGCGGTGGCCGCCCTCGCGCGCCGTCAGGCGGCGTGAGCGCGGTTACTCGGCCGCGTACTGTTGCGCGAGCGCGAGCTGCGCGTTCACTCCGATCAGGTCGTTGAACTCACGGAACGGGACGTAGCGGTCGGCAAACGCCAGCACGTCGTCGCGGGTCTTCACGTCGCGCAGGAAGTCGGCCATCGCCTTCACCGCGACCAGCAGGGTGTCCACCGGCAGCAGGATGATGGCGAAGCCGAGCGCTCGGAGCCGGGCGAACGGAAGCAAGGGCGAGCGGCCGCCGGGCGCGTAGTTGTAGAGCAACGGCGTGCCGAGCTCACGGGCGACGCGCTCCACCTGGGCTTCGTCGCGCGGCGCCTCGATGAAGAGCACGTCGGCGCCGGCCTTGGTCGCCGCCTCGCCTCGGCGGAGCGCCTCGTCGATGCCCACGGCGGAGATCGCATCCGTGCGGGCGATGATGAGCAGGTCGGGATCGCGCCGTGCCTCGGCGGCGGCCCGGATCTTTCCGGCGAACTCGCCGCCCGGGATGACCTGATGGCCGGACAGGTGCCCGCACCGCTTGGGCGCCACCTGGTCCTCGATGTGGAGCGCGGCCACTCCGGCCGCTTCGTACGCCGCGACGGTGCGCCGCACGCTCAGTGCGTTGCCATAACCCGTGTCGGCGTCGGCGATCAGCGGGATCTCGACGGCGGCGGCCATGTTCCTGGCGTGATCCGCCATCTCCGCGAGGCCGGCAAAGCCGAGATCGGGAAGTCCGAGCCGCGACGCCGACGTGCCGTAGCCGGTCATGTACACGGCCGGGAAGCCGGCGCGCTCGACGAGCTTCGCCGAGACGCCGTCGTAGGCCCCGGGAATGACGACCCCGGCCTTCTGCTCGACGAGACGCCGCAGGACCTGGCGAGGGCTCATGGCTGGCTTCCTCCTCGTGGGATCACGCATTGTACGTCAGTCGGACGCCCGCCGATGCGGGCGACGTCCCGGGTACGCTACAATGGCCGGGCTTCGGTCGTGCATCTCGCCACACGGGGAGCTTCAATGTTCCAATCGGTCGAGGAGGTCCAGCAGCGGTTCCGCGCCGCCCGGTACATCGCGGGCCGGCGCATCGCCACCGTCGTCTACCTGGCCGCGCGGATGAACCGCCCGGTCCTCATCGAGGGCCCCGCCGGCGTGGGCAAGACCGAGCTGGCCAAGACGCTGGCCGACCTCGCCGGCCGTCCCCTCATTCGCTTGCAGTGCTACGAAGGCCTCGACGAAGGCAAGGCGCTGTACGAATGGAAGTATGCCAAGCAGCTCCTCTACACGCAGCTCCTTCGCGAGCGCATCGGCGAGCTGATCGCGGATGCCCCGTCGCTCCCGGACGCCGTCAGCAAGATCGCCGGCCAGGAGGACGCGTTCTTCTCGTTGCGCTTCCTGTCCCCGCGTCCGCTCCTGCAGGCCATCCAGGCCGAGGCGCCCGTCGTGCTGCTGGTCGACGAGATCGACAAGGCGGAGCCCGAGTTCGAGGCGTTCCTGCTCGAGGTGCTCTCCGACTTCCAGGTGTCGGTGCCCGAGCTCGGAACGATCCGGGCCCGGCATCTGCCGCTGGTCGTGCTGACCTCGAACAACGCGCGTGAGCTCTCGGATGGGCTCAAGCGGCGCTGCCTGCACCTCTTCATCGACTTTCCGGCCCCGGCTGAGGAGCTGGAGATCATCCGGCTCAAGGTGCCCGAGATCCCGGCCGACCTCGCACGCAAGGTCGTCGCCGCCGTCCAGAAGATCCGCGGCCTCGACCTCCGCAAGCCACCGTCGATCTCGGAATCCCTCGACTGGGCGCGCTCGCTCGTCATCCTCAACGCGCAGACGCTCGACGCCGAGCTGGTGGAATCGACGTTGACCATGCTCGTGAAGTACGAGAAGGACCTCGAGCGCGTGCGCGGCTCGCTCGACAAGGTGCTCGCGGAGTAATCCCTGGACCAGCGCATCCTGGAGTTCATCGGCGATCTCCGTCGCGCCGAGATCCGGATCTCGCCGTCGGAGGCGCTGGATGCCCTCGCGGCCACCGCCGAGGTGGGTCTCGAGGATCGAGAGACCTTCAAGACGGCCCTGGCCTCCACCCTCGTCAAGGAGGGACGCGACCGCGAGACGTTCGACCGCATCTTCAACCTGTACTTCCTCGACCTCCAGGCCCTCGGCGAGGGACTGCGCAAAGCCCTCGGGCCCGAGGATCCGCGCGTGCAGGATCTCGTCGACAAGCTGGTCGCCGAGGACGGACTCGATCTCGACGACCTGAGCGAGCTGCTCCTGCGCGGCGGTGGCGCCGAGATGGAGATGGCCATCCGCGCCGGCAGTGGCCAGGTCGGACTCGAGCGCCTGATGTACTTCCTGCAGGTCGGGTATTTCTCGCGGCGCATCCAGGACCGCTTCGACCTCGGCGCCATCGAGCGCGATTTTGCCGAGATCATGCGGCGGCTCGAGGCGCGCGGCCTGGATCCCGGTCAGCTCGCGCGCATCCGCAACTACCTCGAGCTGCGGCTGGAGGCGTTTCGCCGGATGATCCGCCAGCACGTCGAGCGCGAGCTGGAGCGCCGGGCCTGGCGTCAAGGCGAGAAGCTCCAGCGCGAGGCGCTGAGCGACAAGCCGCTCTTCGCCCTGACCGCCGACGAAGTCGGCCAGATGAAGACCGTCGTCGCGCGACTGGCCCGCAAGATCAAGGATGCGCTGGCCCTGCGGCAGCGTCAGGAACAACGCGGCCGCATCGACACCCGGCGGACGATCCGCAAGAGCCTCCAGTACGACGGCATCCCGATGGAGATCCGTCTGCGCCGGCGTCACCGTGACAAACCGAAGCTCATCACCGTGTGCGACGTGTCGGACTCGGTGCGCAACGCCTCGCGCTTCATGCTGCAGCTCGTGTGGAGCCTGCAGGAATGTTTCAGCCGCGTGCGCTCGTTCGTCTTCGTGTCGGAGATCGCCGAGGTGACGCAGGCGTTCAACACGTACCCGGTCGAGCGGGCCATCGAGTGGGCGCTGAAGGGGGCGCCGGTCGACTATCACTGCCGCTCGGACTTCGGATACGCGTTCAGCCAGTTCGTGCGCCGGGACCTGGACACGCTGGATCGCCGCACGACGGTCCTCGTCCTGGGCGATGCCCGCAACAACTACAACGACGCGCAGGCCTGGGCCCTCCGCATGATGCGCGAGCGTGTGAAAGGTATCATCTGGCTCAATCCCGAAGGACAATGGGGCTGGGGTGTCGGCGACAGCGTGATGCCGCTCTACGCGCCGGCCTGCGATCTCGTCCGCGAGTGTCGCACCATCGGTCAGCTCGGCGAGGTCGTCGACACTCTCGTCCATCACTGGTGGAGGCGCGGTCGATGAAGAGTGGGGTGGCTCGGGTGGTCGTGGTGCTCCTCGGCGCCGTGCTCGCGGGCGGAGTCTCGACAGTGGGCGCCCAGGCACCAGCGGGCGACTGTCGCGTGATCGACGACTTCAGTAACGCCAAGGTGGGCGAATTCCCCACCAACTGGAAGGTCCGCGAGGACGCCGGCAAGGAGGTATACGCGGTCAAGGAGGAGGACGGCAAGCGCTTCCTCCACGCCCACGCGAAGAATCTCGGCCTCCAGGCGGCCAGGGAGTACGAATGGGACCTGAAACAATATCCGGTGCTCGCGTGGTCGTGGCGTGCCGTTGAGTTCCCGCGTGGCGCCAACGAGAAGGATGGGCCGAATGACAGCGCAGTGGCGGTGTACATGCTCGGGCCGTACTCGCGCGTTTTGGGTTTCAAGTCGGTCAAATACATCTGGAGCGAGAACGTCCCCGAGGGGACTCGGCTGAGCTCGAGCCGCGGACGCACCCAGGTGCGCGTGCTCGACAGCGGAACGGACAGGCGAGGGCAGTGGGTCGAGCACCGGGTGAACGTCCGCGACGACTACCTGAAGTATTTCGACGAGAAGGACGTTCCGAAAGCCGCGGGGATCGCGGTGCTCACCGATTCTGACGACACGAAGTCGAGCGCCCAGGGAGATTACGCGAGCTTCCGCGTGTGCAAGGAGTAACTCATCGGAGGGCAATGACGTGGCTCTTGATGCTCTGTGGACTGCCGAGTTTCAGGTCGTGAGCGGTTGGACGAACGGCGGCGTGGTCGTCCTGGAGAAGGGCCGCCTTTTCGGAGGCGATGGCCAGTACTACTATGCGGGGCGACTCGCGCTGAACCCCCAGGACGGGACGTCACTCTCCGGCCATCTCAAGGTCGTTCACTACCACGGCGAGCGGACGACGGCGTTCGGTGACGTCGGCACGGCGTTCAACCTCGAGATCCAGGGGACCCTGCTGTCCCCGACGGCGATCTCAGGCGTGATGAAGCGGCCCGGCTTCGCGACGCTCGCGTTTCGCCTGGTCAGACGCGAGGAGCTGTCCTAGGCGCGCGAGACGGGAAGCGGGCGAGGCGCGGCACCCTTTCTGATGCCCGCGAGGCCGCGCCCGATCCGTGGGCGGTCCCAGAAGCGCCTGCCGCAATCCAGACATTGATACGGGCGGCGTCCGAGCAGCGGAAGCACCCAGCGCTCCACGAGTCCAACCGACAGCTCGCGATGGACCAGCGCGCTTCCGCAGGCCTGACAGCGATGACTTCGGCCAGCGACACTCCGCGGCACGGTCGATGTCGCGGGGATGGTCAGGCCGTAGAGGTCGCGGGCGATCTCGGGTGTCATATTCTCTGAATCGGCATCGGCTCGCCCGATTCTGAGGTCCCCTCGGAACAATAGGGCGTTTGGTCCATTGCGTGAGCGGGGCCTTTCGCCGCAATCTCGAAGCATGCCCAGGGTTCCGGAGTGCCCGAGTTGTGGCGGCCGTGACGTGCGCCGTACGCGCCGCGAGGGACTCACCGAGCGGCTGCTCAGCATCATCTATATGTACCCGTTCCGCTGCGACCGCTGCCGGTGCCGCTACCGCGCCATGCGGTGGGGAAGGCGCTACACCAAGCGCGTCCCTGCGTGAGCTGTGCTAGCCTCCGGCCATGCCGGCCGGAGACACCGATCTCGACGAGTTTTTCGATCACGGCGTGAGCGATGGCCTTCCCGTCGTCCCGCCCACGCGGGCACGGGTGAGCCGGGCTGTCGAGATGTCGGGGCGCGACGGCAGCGAGCTGGTCGCGGAGGTCCCTCCCAACTACGGTCGCGCCACCGTCGAAAAGATCGCCGTCAACGCGGTGATGGCCGGCTGCCGCCCCGAGTACCTCCCCGTCGTCATCGCCGCGGTCGACGCCATCTGCGATCCCGCGTTCGACCTGCATGGCGTTTCCGCAACGACCAACGCGCCCACGCCGCTCGTCGTGATCAATGGCCCGGTCCGCGGGAAGCTCGGCGTCAACTGTGCGGCCGGCGTCTTCGGACCCGGCTGGCGCGCCAACGCCACCATCGGTCGGGCGGTCCGCCTGGTGTGCGTCAACCTCGGGGGCGCCAGGCCGGGCGTCGTCAGCATGTCCACCCTGGCGCATCCCGGTCGCTACACGTACTGCATCGGCGAGCACGAGGAGGTCAGCCCGTGGACGTCACTCGCCGTCGAGCACGGCTTCGCGCCCGACGACAGCACCGTGGCCGTGCTGGCGGCCGACGCTCCGCTGACCGTGTATGATCAGCGCAGCCGGACGGCGCCGGACGTCCTCGCCACGATCGCGGGCAGCCTGGCCGTCGTCGAGAGCCACAAGATGACCCACTGGGGAGACACGCTGGTCGTCCTCGGTCCCGAGCACGCCCAGATCGTCGGTGACGACGGCTGGGACAAGCCGCGTATCCGTCGCTTCCTGTGGGAGCGCTTGCAGCGTCCCGTGTGCGAGCTCGTGCCCGGACGTGACGGCGGCGATGGCCTGCCCGAGCACGTGCTACGCAAGTTCCCGCACCCCGAGACCGACACGACCCTGATTCCGAAGTTCCGCGAGCCCGACAATCTGAAGATCGTGGTTGCCGGCGGCACGGCCGGGCGCTTCTCGGCGATCGTGCCCGGCTGGAGTTTTGCCCGCGGCTCCCGGCTCGTGCTGCGAAAGATCGCCAACCCATGAGCGACCGCCACGCCGCGAACGATCGCCAGCCCACGAAGGAGATCCCATGACCGACGACTATCTCGACCCCACCGACTCCGTGGCCGTCCCGCGCAAGACCGCGGTGCGGCCGGCATCACTCGACGGCAAGGTCGTCACGCTGCTCGACATCAGCAAGGCGAAGGGCGATCACCTGCTCGATCGCCTGGAGACGCTGTTGCGCGAGCGCGCGCGCCCCAAGGCGATCGTGAGGAAGAAGAAGCCGACGTTCGCGCGGCCGGCCCCCGACGATCTGCGCCGCGAGATCGTCGGGGCCACCGACGTCCTCGTGGAGGGACTCGCCGACTGAGGGTCGTGCACAACGTGCAGTGTGCACGACGGCGTGTTCTTCGAGGACCATGGAATTCCCACGGCGACGATCATCTCGTCGGAGTTCATTCGGGCGGCCCGTGCCCAGGCCGACGCGCTCGGCGCGACCGAGTATCGCACCGTGGTCGTGCCGCACCCGATCCAGCCGCTGACGCGGGAGGAAGTGCAGGCGCTGGCTGACAAGGTCTACGACGAGGTGGTGCGGAGGGTGACGACGTGACAACCGCGCGCACCTGGTATCTCTTCGACGTGAATCCGTCCACGCCGCCGGCGCTCACGGTGGCGCCGGGCGAAGCGTTCACACTCGAAGTCGGGGGCGCCCTTCGGGACGTGTCCGACATCCGTCACGTGCCGACGCCCTTCACTCCGGCGTGCAACGGCCATCCGCTGGCGCCGATCGCGGGCCCGGTGCGCGTCAGTGGCGCCGAGCCCGGCGACGCGGTCGTGGTGGAGTTGCTCCAGATCACCCCGCACGGCGAGGGCAAGACGGCCATCCTGCGCGACTTCGGCGTCCTCCGGACCGAGTTTCCCGACCCCATGGCGCTTTCGTGTCCGATCAAGGACGGCCGGGCGTGGTTCGGGGGACGCATCCCGATCCCGCTCGCCCCGAATCTCGGCACCGTGTCGACGATGCCGCCGGACGGATACAAGCCGTCGTACGCCGGCGCCTACGGAGGCGATTTCGATCAGAAGGACGTGCGAGCCGGCTGCCGCGTGCACCTGCCGGTGCTGGTGGTCGGCGCGCTCGTGTTCTTCGCGGATCCCCACGCCGCGATCAGCGACGGCATCATCGGCGGCGCCGGCGTGGAGTGCGACGCCACCGTGCGGGCGCGGATCGGGCTCCAGAAGCACACGCAACTCGATCGCCCGATCCTCGAAATCGACGACACCGTGCAGGTGCTCGGCTTCGGGCCCACGGTGGAAGCGGCCACCGAGGACTGCTCGCGAGGTGCCGTCGAGCTCGTCGTCTCCCGGACGGGCCTGGATCCGCGCGAGGCGTACATGCTGCTCTCGGTCGTCGGCGAGCTGCGCATCGGCACGTCGCCGCGGCCGGTGATGGCGGCCCGTCTCATCATTCCGCAGACCGTCCTGAGCGCGGCGGCCCAGGGCAGCGCCTGATGCTGATCGGCGCCTTTGCGCTGGCGCACACGCCCCAGCTCATCGCGCGGCCCGACACGGAAGATCGTGACCTGGTCCTCCGCGTCCACGCCGCCTTTGCCCGGGTCAAGGCGCGGCTGACCGCGCTCCGGCCCGATGCGCTGGCCGTCATCGCCGGCGATCACATCGAGGCGTTCTTCCTCGATGCCGTGCCCGCCCTGGCCGTGTACGTGGGCCGCGAATGCGCCGGCACGTTCGGACCCTACGAGTATCGGTTTCCGATTCACGAGAGCCTGGCCCGCGCCGTGGTCGAGCAGGGGATCGAGCGCGGGTTCGATCTGCTGTACACGCAAGACCGGCGTCTCGACTACGCGTTCTTCGTCCCGCTCCACTTCACGATGCCCGAGCCGGCGCCGCCCATCGTCCCCCTGCACGTGAACGTGTATCTGCCGCCCCAGCCGACGCCCCGTCGGTGTTACGAGTGGGGGCGGGCGCTGGGCGAGATCCTGGGCTCGCGCCCCGAGCGCATCGCGCTCATCGCATCCGGCGGGATGTCTCACTATCCCGGGACCGACCGCTACGCGTCGCCGGACTTCGACTGGGATCGTCGCGTGCTCGAAACGCTCCAGGCTGGGCGCGGAAGCGAGCTGGCGGCCGTCACCGGGGAGGAGCTGGACAAGACGGGGAACATCGAGCTGCGGACCTGGATCACGCTGCTCGGCGCCGTGGGGGATCGCCCCGCCGACGTCTACTGCTACGAGCCCTCCTGGCACCACGGAAACGCTGTCGTCGAGTGGCGTGTGTGAGCGGTATGAGTGAGGACGCGCACTATCGCTTTCCGCCGGCGGCCGCGTACCGTCTGAACCGCTGCCTCTTCGCGCTCAAGTCCGATGCCGCCTTCCGCCAGAGCTTTCAACAGGACGCGGCGCGCGCGATGACGGAGGCCGGGCTCGGCGACCACGAGCAGAAGCTGATGCTGGCTCGCGACCGCGACGCGCTCGTCGCCGCCGGCGCCCATCCGTACCTCGTCTTCATGGCGGAGCTGCGCCTCCGAATGGACCGGAGCGCGTACGAGTATTTCTGAAGCGGGATTTCAGGGGGCGTCACACGCCGACGCCGAAATTCGGCTGCCGCGCAGACGACCCGCGTCGTCGTGGATCGCGCAACGGGGAGGTACCAGAGGGGCCCAGCGGGCCTCCCCTGACGTTCATGTCACTCGGGCATTCGCCAGACCCGGCCGACCGGCGGCTCGTCGGTCAGCGTGAACTGCGGCAGCGCGAGATGGTCGGCGACGTCGTGGAACACGACGCGGATCCGCCGGCCGATCGCAGCTTCGCGCTCGCCCTCCATCGCGCCGGCGGCCGTGACGAGATTTCCGATGATGCGCAGCGCCTCGTCGGGGGTTGGCACGCCGCGCTGCTCGTCGAGCTCGACCAGGACGACCACGTACGGTGTCGCATCTTTGAAGCCCGGCTGAATGGCGTGGGCGACCACTTCGTACGAGTGGATCGTCCCGCGGCCGCTGACCTCGCGCCACGTCCACTCGAGCGCCATGCACCAGGGACAGGCGGGCGAGGGTGGGTAGCGCATGAGCCCGCACGCCGCGCACGCGCGCATCATGAGACGGTGCTGGCGGGCGTGAGCGAAGTACTCTGTCCATTCGCTGTCGTTGTCGGGGATGACGAGCGCCATCCCACGGTACTGCGCCGGCTGAGGCATCAGCGCGCTCCTATTTCCTGAGGATCATTGCGCTTCCGGTGGGCGGCATGGCCCAGCCGAGATTCATCGTGATCTCCACGTCCTTGACCTGGCGGCACTTGCGCGGGCCGTAGTCGTAGGTGTGCACGCCGTCGACGGCCTTCGGGCAGTAATCGTCCACGGTGCCCCGAAGCTGCCGGACGTTCTCGATGACCATGTTCATGCCGTGGGTGTAACCCTCGCACAGGTGGCCACCCGACGTGTTGTTGGGGCGCTTGCCGCCCAGCTCGATGATGCCGCTGCTGACATAATCGCCGCCCTCGCCCTTCTTACAGAATCCGTATTCTTCTAGTTGAAGCATTGTCGTGAACGTAAATGCATCGTACGAACCGGTGACGTCGACGTCCTCGGGCGTGATTCCGGCCTGCCCGAACACGATGTCCTTGGCGTAATAGCCGGCGACACGACTGATGGGGCCGTGAGCCCAGTGGAAATCCGTGCGAGGCTTGCTGACCCTTCCGGCCACGCCCATGATGTGAATGGGGCGCGGGCGGAGATCACGGGCTCGCTCGGCTGAGGTCACGATCACGCACGTCGCGTTGTCGGTTTCCAGGCAGCAGTCGAGCAGGTGCAGCGGCTTCACGATCCAGCGCGAGTTGAGCACGTCCTGCACGGTCACGCGATCCTTCAGCAGCGCCTTGGGGTTCTGGGACGCGTGCTTGGAGTGGGCGGCCTTCACGTGGGCGACCTGCGCGGACGTCGTGCCGTAGTCGTACATGTGCCGCATGAACGTCATCCCGAAGTTCTGGCCGGCGCTCCGCATGCCGAACGGGACCTGGGCGAGGTCGAGCCCGCGCACGGGCTGGGCGGCCCGGGCTCCGGTCCCGCCGATCCGGAACTCGGTGTAGCCGTTCATCGAGCGGAAGATGGCGACCGTCCGGCACATACCGGCCTCGATCGCGCCCATGCTGAGGCCGATGAGCGCCTCCGTCGACGATCCGCCACCCACGACGTCCATGTAGAAGTTCAGTCGGATGCCGAGATCGGGCGCCACCCAGTTGGCAGGAGTCGAATCTCCGTTCTGGTAACTCATCATGCCGTCGACGTCGGATGCGCGAAGGCCGGCGTCGAGGATCGCCTTGCGGATGGCCTCGACGGCCATCGCCCGCGTTGTCCGACCGGAGTGCCGCGAATACTCCGTCTCGCCGACGCCCACGATGCAGTACTTGTCACGCAGCGAACTGGTTGCCACCTGGGGCCTCCCCGGCCCGGCGAGGCGCGAGCCGGGCGGTGGGGATGCTACCACTTCGTCGGGGCCGCGGTCAGGGCGTGGCCGGGCGGCGTCAGCGCTTGCCGTTGAGCTTCGGGAGGAGCTCCGCGAGGAACTTGCCGGTGTACGAGCCGGGGGTCTGAGCGACGGCTTCCGGCGGGCCTTCGGCGATGATTTCACCACCCTCATCGCCGCCCTCGGGGCCGAGGTCGATGACCCAGTCGGCCGCCTTGACGACGTCGAGATGGTGCTCGACGACGAGCACGGTGTTGCCCGCGTCCACGAGCCGGTTCAGCACCCCGAGGAGCTTTTTCACGTCGTCGAGGTGAAGGCCGGTCGTCGGCTCGTCGAGGATGTAGAGCATGTCGGTGGTGGCGCGCGCGCCCAGCTCGGCCGCGATCTTGAGGCGCTGGGCCTCGCCGCCGGAGAGCGTGGTCGCCGGCTGGCCGAGCCGAAGATAGCCGAGGCCGACGTCGCCGAGGACGCGGAGCCGCCGGGCCAGCGTGCCGTGGGCGGCGAAGAAGTCCACCGCGTCGTCCACGGTCATCGCGAGCACGTCGGCGATCGTGCGGCCGCGGTACTTCACGCCGAGCACGTCGGGCCGGTAGCGCCGGCCTTCGCACTCCTGGCAGGTGACGTACACGTCCTCGAAGAAGTACATCTCGAGCTTCTCGAAGCCGTCGCCCTGACATTTCTCGCAGCGCCCCCCCGACACGTTGAACGAGAAGGAGCCAGCGGACAGGCCGAGCGTCTTCGCCCGCGGCAGCTCGGCGAAGATCTTCCGGATCTCATCGAAGGCCTTCACGTAGGTCACCGGGTTCGAGCGCGGGGTCCGGCCGATCGGCTCCTGATCGATGAGCCGCATGCCCTTGAGATACTCGAGGCCGACGAGGCTCTCGTGCTCACCGGGTGAGGCGAAATCGGTCTTGAACGCGCGGGCCACCGCCCGGTACAGCGTGTCGTGGACGAGCGTCGACTTGCCCGAGCCGGAGACACCGCTGACGACCGTGAGCGTTCCCAGCGGCACCCGCAACGTCACGTTTTTCAGGTTGTGCTGGCGGGCGCCCGCCAGCACGAGGTGGCGGCGCGCCGTCCTCCGGATGACGGGCACCGGGATCGTCTCCCGGCCGGTGAGGTAGCGTGCGGTCAGCGAGCGCGTCGCCTTGACGAATTCGTTCTGCGGACCGTTGAAGACGATCTCGCCGCCACGCTCGCCAGAGCCTGGTCCCAGCTCGACGACGTGATCGGCCGACTCGATGAAGCCGCGGTCGTGCTCGACGACGACGACGGTGTTCCCGGCCTGGGCGAGCTCATGGCAGAGATCGGCGAGGCGGGTCGTGTCGCGCGCGTGCAGGCCGATCGATGGCTCGTCGAGGACGTAGAGCGTGCCCACGAGCTGGGAGCCGAGCTGGTTGGCCAGGTTGATCCGCTGAGCCTCGCCGCCCGACAGCGTCCGGGTCTGTCGGCCCAGCGTGAGATAGCCGAGGCCGACCCGCAGCAGGAACGCGAGCTTGGCGTTGAGCTGCTTGAGGATCTCGCGAGCGACCGATAGCTCCCACGCCGTCAGCGGCAGGTCTGCGGTCACTCGCGCGGCCTGCTCGATCGTGAGCCCGGTGAAGTCTGAGATGGTGAGGGCGGCCACTTTCACGGCCAGTGCGGCGGGCCGAAGCCGCGTGCCGGTGCAGGTCGGGCAGCGCGACTGACTTCGGTAACGCGAGAGGAAGACCCGCACGTGGAGCTTGTACCGATACGATTCGACCTCTTCGAAGAAGCCCTGGATGCCGGGGAAGCTGCCGTGGCCATCGTAGACGAGTCGCCGCTGGTCTTCGCTGAGCTTCTGGTAGGGCGTGTCGAGATCGAGCCCGAGCCGCTTCGCCGACTTGACGAGCTGACGCTGGTACCACTTGCCCGACGGATACGTCCACGGCTCTACGGCGCCGTCGGCGAGCGTGCGAGTGGGGTCGGGCACGACGCGGGCCTCGTCGTACTTGAGGACGTTGCCGAAGCCCTTGCACTCCGGGCACGCACCCAGCGGGTGATTGAACGAGAAGAGCAGGGGTTGGGGACGCTCGAGCGCGATCGCGCACGTCGGGCAGCCCAGGTCCTCCGTGAACGTGCGAAGACCGACGCCCACGATCTCGACCTCGAGGCGCCCGTTGCCTTCGCGCAGCGCCGTTTCGACCGACTCGCTGATGCGGCTGCGCTGCGGGGCGGCGAGGACGACGCGGTCGAGGACGACCGAGATCTCGCCGGCGCCATCGAGCGACGGGGGCACGGACGAGAGGTCGATCACTTCGCCGCCCACGCGGACGCGCGCGAATCCCCGTCGCGTGAGCGTTGCCCAGAGCTCGGCCGGCGCCTGGCCGGCCGGGAGCGGAAGCCGAAAACCGATCAGCGCCCGGGCGCCCTCGTGCTCCGTCAGGAGCGCCTCCACCAGACTGTCAGGAGAGTGCGAGGTTGCCGGCCCTCCGCAGCTCGGGCAGTGCACCCGGCCAACCTTGGCGTAGAGGAGGCGCAGGTAGTCGTACACCTCGGTTGCCGTGCCCACCGTGGAGCGGGCCGTGCGGACGGGATTCTTCTGCTCGAGGGCGACGGCCGGACGGATCTGTTCGATCCGATCGACGTCGGGACGGTCGACGCGATCGAGGAACATGCGGGCGTAGGTCGAGAGCGACTCGATGTAACGCCACTGTCCCTCGGCAAACAGCGTGTCGAAGGCCAGGGAGGACTTTCCCGAGCCTGACACGCCGGTGATCACCGTCAGTCGATCGTGGGGAATCTCGAGCGAGATGTTACGCAGGTTGTTCTGGCGGGCTCCTTCGATGCGGAGCCCCAGGGGCCGCGCCATTCGATCACTCCTCCTGAGGCGGATATTTTAGCGAAAGAGTGAGTGGCCCGCATCCCCTGGCTCTACTTCCTCGGGCGACGGTGACGTGCGCAGCCTATCCCGATCCGGCCGCTCCGGGTGTGGAGGGTTGCGACGACGCAAAGGGAAGCGCAGACAGAATGTCGGGCGGGGCCGCTGGCTTCGCGAGAGCGGCTTTTGCCCCGAGCGCGATCGCCTGCCGGCGAAGGTCGGCATTCGCTTCCCCCGTCACGACGACCACGTGAACCGCCGGGTCGTAGGCGACCATCCGCTTGAGCGCGTCGAGGCCACCCAGCCTCGGCATCTGAAGGTCGAGCACCACAGCCGCGGGCCGTGGACGCTTGAGGTACAGCAGCGCCTCCAGGCCGTTCGTGGCCTCGATCACCTCGACCCCGTGGCTCCGGAGGTACTCGGACGTGATCGAACGAAGCTCGGCGTCGTCGTCGACGACGACCACGCGTTTCGAGCCGGCCTCGGGGGTCGTCATTCCGCGCCTCCTTGCTCGCCGACAGCCAGCACTCGATGGACCAGGCGCCGAACGTCCGCCACGTCGAACGGCTTCATGAGGAACGGGGCGCCGGTCGACTCGAGAAACTCACGCTTGGCCCGGTCGAGGACGTCGCCGGTCAGGAAGATGATGCGGTGGCAGAGGTCTGGGAACTCGCTGGTGAGCTGGCGATAGAAACCCGTACCGTCGAGCGTCGGCATCTTGGTGTCGCTCAGAATGAGGTCGTACCGTCCGTGACGAAGCACGTCCAAGCCCTCGGCGCCGTCGAACGCCATGTCGACCTCGTGCCCACTCGTCGTGAGGATTTCCTTAAGCATGTGGGCGATCTCCACCTCGTCGTCGACGACCAGGACACGCCTGGCGCCGACGAGAGGCAACGTTTCCGCGGCTGGCCCGGCGGCCTCGGCGGTCGGGCGCTCGACCAGGGGCAACTCGATCACGAACGTCGCCCCCTGGCCGGGCTCGCTCTGGATGGCGATGGTGCCGCCGTGCTCCTCGATGATGCCGCGACAGAGCGACAGCCCGAGCCCCGTTCCCTCGCCCGCGGGCTTCGTCGTGAAGAAGGGCTCGAAGATCTTCTCCCGGATCTCCAGGGCAATGCCGGGCCCGGTATCGGCCACGGTCAGACGAACACGCTCGTGCTCGCGGTCGAGCTGGCTGGCGAGCCGGATGCGCCGGGGCGCCGGCCTCGGCTGCTTGCGCATCGCGTGGTGGGCATTGGCGATGAGGTTCACCAGGACCTGATGGAGCTGGTGGGAGTCGGCCCACAGCGGAGGCAGCCCGGCGGCGAACTCGCAGGTCACCTCGACACTGTCCGTGCGCAGCTCGTAGGCCAGCATCTCGAGAGCGTCCTGGATCACCATGTTGACCGACACCGCCCCGCGCTCCGGTGGCTGCTGCCGGGCCAGGGCCAGGAAGTTCTTCACGATCCGGGCGCACCGGTCGGCCGCGGCCTGGATCGTCTCGGCGCGGCTGGCCAGCGATTCGTCCTTGGCGCCTTCGCGCAGCAGGTGAGCGTGCCCGGTCACCACCGCCAGCGGATTGTTGAGCTCGTGGGCCACGCCGGCCAGCAGTGAGCCCATCGTCGCCACCTTCTCGCTCTGCAGCAGCCGCTGGGTCCGTTCCGCGACGATCGCCTCCAGCGAGCGGTTCTGCCGCTCGAGCTCGAGGTACAGGAACCGGGTGTCCAGGAGGTTCTTGATCCGCAGGAGCACCTCGATCCGGTCGAATGGCTTGGTCAGGAAGTCCTTCGCGCCCGCGGCCAGCGCGCGCTGCTTGGCCGCCATCGTCACGTCCGCGGTCAGCACCAGGATCGGCACGTAGGCCTCCGCGGGGATCGCCAGCTCACCCATCACGGCGACCCCGTCGAGGTGCGGCATCATCAGATCGAGCAGGATCAGGTCGGGATGGAGCTCGTCGTAGAGTCCGCGGACCTGACGAGGATCCGTCGTCGTGACGAGGTTGCGATAGCCGGTCTGCTGCAGCAAACGCTCGAGGAGCCGGACGTTCGCGAGCTCGTCGTCGACGATCAGGATCCGGGCTTCGTTGAGATCTCCCATAGCGCAAGGTCTCCGAGTTGACGAGGATGTGAGCGAGCGTAGTCCATGGAAACATGCGTGTGCGGTCCCGAGGAATCGTCGAAAACTTTTTCTCAAGGAGTGACGATTCGTGTCAGCGCTGGCGCCCGCGGCTCTTCGAGCCGACTCGGTGGCGTGAACGCGTGTCGTGGGCACCCTCGCTCTTCCCGGTCGCGGACTGTGACGGGCCAGGCTCTGGAAAGACCGCCGGAAAATCGCGAGGATGGGCCCGCAACTGTGCGGTCCAGATCAGCGAAAGTGCTATGATGACGCAACCGTGCACGAGCGAATTCGCGTGCTGGTGGTGGACGACGACCCTGAAGTCCGGTCGCTTCTCGGCCGGGTGTTGACCAAGAGCAGCTGGTCGACGACCGAAGCGAGCTCGGGGGCGGACGCCATGGCCACCCTCGGCCGCCAGGAATTCGACGTCGTCCTCCTCGACGTCAAGTTGCCCGATGCGTCCGGTCTCGACATTCTCCGCTGGGCGCGAGAGAGCGACGTCGACACCGAGTTCGTCATCCTCACCGGAAACGCCGACGTGGAAACGGCCGTCGAGGCCATGCGGCTCGGCGCCTATGACTTCGTGGCCAAACCCTGGCGCAACGCCGAGCTGGTCCAGGTCATCGGCAAAGCCGCCGAGAAGAAGGACCTGCGGCGGGAGAACCACGCGCTCAAAGAGGTGATGACCCGCCGCGATGGCATGCCGCACATCGTCGGCGACAGCCCCGAGATCGTGGACGTCGTTTCGATGGTCGCGCGGGTGGCCGCCAGCGATAGCCCCGTGTTGATCAACGGCGAGAGCGGGACGGGCAAGGAACTGGTGGCCCGCACGGTCCACTTGAAGAGCCGCCGCGCGTCGCGACCGTTCGTGTCCGTCAACTGCGGCGCGCTGCCCGACACGCTGCTGGAGACGGAGCTGTTCGGACACAAGCGCGGCGCCTTCAGCGGAGCCGTCAACTCCCGCGTGGGCCTCTTCGAGGCGGCCGACGGCGGCACGCTCTTCCTGGACGAGATCGGCGAGATGTCGCCGGCCATGCAGGTACGCCTGCTGCGGGTCCTCGATTCCGGCGAGGTGCGACGTGTCGGCGAGGAGCGCGCGTTCAACGTCGACGCGCGCATCGTGGCCGCCACCAACAAGGACCTGAATCGGGAGGCCACCGAGGGTCGATTCCGCTGGGACCTCTTCTACCGCGTGGCCACCATCGTCATTCCGGTGCCGGCGTTGCGGCGCCGCCGCGACGATATCCCGCTCCTCGTCCAGCACTTCTCGGCCCAGGGCGCTCGCGGGGGTCAGCCGCTCCGCTTCTCAGCCGACGCCATGGAACGGCTCCAGCGGTACGAGTGGCCGGGCAACATCCGGGAGCTGCGCAACCTCATCGAGCGCCTGCAGATCCTCCACGATGGTGACGAGGTGCAGGCCAACGCGCTGCCCGCCGAGCTGACCGTGGTCAAGCGCACGGCGGCCGAGCCCGCCCAGACGCCGCTCGTCTCCCTCCAGGAGATGGAGCGGCAGTATGTCGAGCGCGTGCTTCAGTCGACGGCCTGGAACAAGGCCCAGGCGGCCCGAGTGCTCGAAGTCGACATCAAGACCCTCAACAAGAAGATCCGCGACTTCAACATCCTCCGTCCCGCCTGAGGCGTTTCGCCCTACTATCGTCCCAGGAGGAACTCCCAGTGGCCGGGAGTTTCTCCGGGGCCCGCTGAAATTGGATTTTTTCCAATCGTCGCAATTTTCCGACGTTAGCCGCGATCGACCATGGCACTGGAGTTGCGATGCAGACCAGTGTCTATGAACTTCCTGAACAACCGGCACCACCAGGAGATGCTCGAGACGCCGGCTGCTCCGCTCGTCACGCGTTCGTCCGGGATCGCGCTGTGGCGCCCGGACATCGTGCTGCCCAAGGCCATCGTCCCGGCACCCGAACGACCCAAAGTCATGATCGCCGAGCCCCGCCACCGGCCCGAAGCGGTGCGCGCACAGGTCGAGGCGACGCGGACTCTGCTCGACTCCCTCGTCGAAGCCCGTCAGGCTTTCCGTGCTCGTGTCGCCGATCTGGATCCCGCCGATGGCGGGGAGCGCGAGCGCGTGACGACGATGATCGAAACATATCGGGCCAAAAGCGCACTCGACGAAGCGCTCCGCCGTGCCAGCACAATGATGGACACGCGAGGTCAGCGATGAGCAACCGCTTGAGTGATTCGAACGTCTATTATTTCCCTTCGACCACGCCGGCAGTGCCGGTGCCTACCGCGGTGGAGCCGGTTCGGTTCATGCGCCGTCTCCGGAACGCATGGTGGCGACTACGCCTGGCCCTGAGCGAGATCCGCACGATCCTGCGGCGTCCGACCCAGCGCCTCACGCTCGACGATTACGTGGGGCTGCTGGAGTTCGAGGACGAGCAGCAGCGGCCTCGGCGGCGGCGTCGCAGCGGCCAGCCCGGCCGGCTCATCGACTTCGAAACGGCCCGACTCCGTCTGCGTCCAGCTCCTCAGGCCTGATAGCTCACCGCGGTCGGCCCCTGGCCGGCCGCGGTCGTTTGACACGTCCCGCCCGCGTCAGTAGACTCCGCCGCCGCATGCCCCGCGCCTCGCGCTTCCTTGCGCTGCTTCTCATGGCGTCGACCGTCGTCGGGTGTGGCGGCCCCTCGCTCGATCCCGAAGCCGAGCGCGGCCGCCAGGTCTACCTCGCGCAGTGCACGGCCTGCCACGCGACCGACCCGGCTCAAGCGGGGCCCGTGGGGCCTCCGCTCAAGGGTTCGACACGGGAGCTCCTCGAGCGCAAAGTTCTGCGCGGGACGTACCCGCCCGGATACCGGCCGAAGCGGCCGACGGCCGTCATGCCGCCGCAGCCGCAGGTCGCCAACGACATTCCGGCGTTGGCCGCATACCTCAAGTAGAAGCGGCGCCAGAAACACCTCGGGCCCGGCGTCCGTCACCGGGCCCGAGAACACCGGGAAGCGCGGCGAGTTACATCCGTGGCGTGAGGATGACGCTCACGATCCAGAAGATCGCGGTGAGCACGAAGCCAGCCCAGAACGTCCCCTTGAGCGTGCTCAGCATCTTCTTGCCGGGGCCGGCCGTGCCGACGAGCGCGTTGTATTCGGCGACGACAATGACGACGACCATCAGGATGAGCATGCCCATCTTCGTGGAGCGTGTCAGGGGCCCGACCCAGCCCAGGTGAGAGGCCGCGCCCATGAAGAACAGCATCGGGATCGAGAGCATCGTGTTCGTCCGTGAGGCGAAGCCGCCGCGCTGGCCGCGGGCGGCCGCTTCGGGGATGGCTTGACCGCCGCCCTTGACCTGCGTGGCCGAGGCCATGACCACCTGTTGCGCCGGCCAGATGATGAACCAGACGTTGAACCACATCGTGGTGCCGAGCAGGCCACCGATCAGAATGGTCAGGCCATAGGGCTGGGCGAGGAATTCACGCGGCCCTCCGAGCTGGCCCATGCGGTGGAGCAGGTACAGCCAGCCGGTGATGAACGTGAACATCGCGCCCCACCGGAACCACCACAGGGCGCGACTGACGAGGCCGGTGGCGAGCATGCCCGTGCGGACCGGCGCCTCCGCCGTGGCGAAGAACGGCGTCTGCACGAAGTTGAAGTAATAGAGCATCCCGATCCAGGTGATACCCGCCAGGAAGTGGAACCACCGCAGCAGGAACAGCCAGCCATCTCCGCTCAAGAGTGCCATGGGTGATGCTCCTCCACGTCTCGGGATGGACTACGCTTCGTCGTCCTCTTCCTCGCCCTTGTCCTTGTCCTCCTCTTCGTCGGTGTCTTCATCGACCTCGTCGTCTTCGAGATCGTCGTCATCGTCATCGGCCTCGAAGTCGTCGTCGTCGTCGAAGTCATCGTCCTCGTCTTCGAGATCGTCGTCCGCGACCTCGTCGTCTTCGAGGTCCTCGTCTTCGTCGAGGTCCTCGTCCTCTTCCACTTCATTGTCTTCGTCGCCACCATTGGGAGACTGACGAAGCTCGACGGGTTCAGGCCAGGGGAATGTCCGGAACTGCATGTGAAGGCCCCTCCGCAGGGTGGAGCGAATACCGTTGAAATGCTGGCCGGGATTATAACAAACGGATTATGGTGTCTAGCCCCTTTCGACCCCGCGTTTTGCGGTACAATTTCGCGGGTTCTCGGGGTGTCGTTCCTCTCCGGCGGTGTAGCTCAGCGGCAGAGCAGGGGTCTCATAAGCCCCGTGTCGGAGGTTCAATTCCTCCCACCGCCACCACCTTTTCAACGGGCGGCGCTGTCCGGGCCCCGCGGGCGGCCTGTCGGGCGCCGGTTTGAATCGATCGCTCCTTGAGGCTACACTCCGCGTCCGTGAGTCAGCGCGACATCCTCGTGCAGCGCGACGGCGCCATCGCCACGGTCGTCTTCAACCGTCCCCACGTGCGCAACGCGATCAGCCTGCTCATGTGGCAGGACCTCGCCCGCGTGACGACGGAGCTGGCCAGGGACGATGGCGTGCGCGCGATCGTCTACCGTGGCGCCGGCACCCAGGCCTTCGCATCGGGCGCGGACATTTCGGAGTTCACCGAGAATCGCAAGGACACCGCGACCGCCGTGCGTTACAACGCTGAGACCGAGGCCGCCTACACCGCCATCCGGGCCTGTCCCAAGCCCACCGTGGCGATGATCTTCGGTTACTGCATGGGCGGCGCGATGGCGGTCGCGATGGCCTGTGACCTTCGCTTCGCTGCCGAGAGCTCGCGCTTCGGGATCCCGGCGGCGCGGCTCTCCATCATCTACGGCGCCGCTGCCGTCGGTCAGCTCATCGACCTCGTGGGCCCTGCGTACGCCAAGGATATCCTCTTCTCGGCTCGCACGGTCGACGACGGCGAGGCGCTCCACATGGGCTTCATTCAGCGCCTCCTGCCTGCCGCAGCGCTCGAGGCCTACACCTACGAGTACCTGCGCACCGTGGCCGACAACGCTCCGCTCTCCGTACAGGGCGCCAAGGTCACGGTCGACGGATATCTCGCCGGCCCCGGTGACGAGCACGAGGAGCGCCTGCGTGCGCTCGCGCTGAAGACGTTCGAGAGCGACGACTACAAGGAGGGGACGCGGGCGTTCCTTGAGAAGCGCCCGCCGCGTTTCCAGGGCCGCTGAGCCCCTCGCCGTGCGCCTGGCGTTCCTCACCTCCACGCCACCGACCACGACGGAGGGCAGCGGGACGTTCGTCGCGCTGGACGGACTGCGGCGCGGGCTGGGCGAGCTCGGTCACGACGTGACGCTCCGCACGCTGCCCTTCCGGACGCGCTTCCATACCCTCGATCGCTGGCTGTTCAACGCCGGGGTCGCGGCCGCGCCGCCCGACGCCGACGTCGTCGTCGGCGTCGATCTCGATGGATTCTTGTGGGCGCGGCGACGCGGACGCACGCCGTTCGTCGTCGCGCTCAAGGGCATCATCGCCGACGAGCTCCTCAACGAGCGAGGTTACGTGCGGCGCCTCCTCGAGTTGCAGGCGGGCTGGGAGCGCGCGAACTGTGCGCGCGCCGACCGCGTGATCGTGCCCAGCCACTACTCGGCCGGCGTCGCCGCGGCGGCCTATGCCGTGCCCGCGGAGAAGATCGCCGTCGTGCCCGAGCCCATCGATCTCCGGTCGTGGCGAGCGCTCTTCGCGGCAGCGAACGCCCGCCCCGCCACGCGACCGACCGTGCTCGCGGTGGCGCGCATGTATCCACGCAAGCGCCTCGACGATCTCGTCATCGCGGCGGCACGCCTCCGGAGCCGAATCGCCACGCTCCAGGTTCGCATCGTAGGAGAGGGGCCGGAGTCCGCCCGCCTCAGGGCGCTGGCCGCCCGGCACGGCCTTGGCGACAGCGTCGTCTTCCTCGGGCAGGTCGCGCGCTCGACCCTCGCCGTAGAATATGGACGGGCGCACTGCTTTTGCCTGCCCAGCGTTCAGGAGGGCTTCGGGATCGTCTATGCCGAGGCTATGGCGGCCGGTCTTCCCATCGTCGCTTGCCGGGCGGCGGCGGTCCCGGAGGTCGTCCTCGACCGCCGGGTGGGATTGCTCGTCGCTCCCCGGAGCCCGGACGAGCTGGCGACGGCCCTGGAGAGATTGTTGAGCGACGCGAAGCTGCGTCGAGAGATGGGAGAGGAGGGACGACGACGCGTGGAGACGTTCGATCTCGTACCTGTGGCCAGTCGATTCGTGCAGGCGCTGTCGGCATGAGCGCCACCGCGTACAGCACGCGCCGCTTTTCCTTCGCCGCCGGCCATCGTTACTGGGTCGAGAGCTGGCCGGCCGCCGAGAACGAGCGCGTCTTCGGGCGCCTGACCGTTCCGCACGGGCACAACTACACGGTCGACGTCACGGTCCGCGGGCCCATCGACGAGCGCACGGGGATGGTGATCGATCTGAGCGAGCTCAAGCGCATCGTCGGTGAGACCGTCGTGGACCGCTTCGATCACGCGGATCTGAATGCCGACGCCCTCTTTCGGAATCGCGTGCCGACCACGGAGAACATCGCGCTCGTCATCTGGGACCTGCTGGCCGCCAAGCTCGGCGCCGAGCGTCTGTGGCAGGTTCGAGTGTTCGAAGATCCAACGCTGTACGTCGACGTCCGTGCCGAGGACGCCGTATGACCGTCGAGCTGACGCGCGTGTACCACTTCAGCGCGGCCCACCAGCTCGGCAACCCCGCGCTCTCGGTCGAGGACAACGCGGCGCTCTACGGGGCGTGCGCCGGCGTGCACGGTCACAACTACTACCTGGAGGTCACGGTCGGCGGGAAGCCCGATCCGGTGACGGGCATGGTCCTCGACCTCGGGGAGCTCGACGAGATCGTGCAGCGGAGGCTCCTGGATCAGATCGATCACCATTCGCTCGAGGCCGCGCCCGTCCTGGCCGGTGTGATCACCACCGGTGAGAGCCTGGCTCGCGCGTTCTGGCGGCCGCTGGCTGCCGCGCTGCCCGCGGGAATCCTCCGCCGGGTGACCGTGGTGGAGACGGCGAAGAACCGGTTCGAATATCGAGGCGAATCATGAGCGAAGAGCCCGGAACCGTCGCGCGCCTCGTCGGGCAGCTCCTCGCCGAGCTCGGCGAGGACGCGTGCCGCGAGGGCCTCGCGCGAACGCCGGAGCGAGTCGAGAAATCGTTGCGCTATCTGACCTCGGGCTACCGCATGAACGTCCACGACGTCCTCAACGATGCGCTCTTCGTCGAGGAGTACGATGAGATGGTGGTCGTCAAGGACATCGACGTGTTCTCGCTGTGTGAACACCACCTGTTGCCCTTCGCGGGGAAGTGCCACGTGGCCTACATGCCGCGGAAGAAGATCGTGGGCCTGTCGAAGATCCCGCGGCTGGTCGAGATGTACGCGCGGCGGCTGCAAGTGCAGGAAAGGCTCACGACGCAGATCGCCACGACGCTCGACGAGGTCCTCCAGCCGCGTGGCGTGGCCGTCGTCATGGAGGCGTTTCACTTGTGCATGCTGATGCGCGGGGTCGAGAAGCAGAATTCCAAGGCGGTCACCTCGGCGATGCTGGGAGCGTTTCGCGATCGTCCCGAGACGCGGGCCGAGTTCATGGCGCTCATCAAGAGCAGCCCGGGGCTCTCCATTTGACGGCGCTCGGCGGTCAGACAGCCATCGTGACCGGGGCCGGGCGCGGGATCGGCCGGGCCGTGGCCCTGGCCATCGCGCGCGAGGGCGCCGCGGTCACGCTCGCGGCGCGGACGCGGCAGGAGGTCGCGGCCGTGGCCGCCGAAATCCGCGAGAGCGGCGGCCGCGCGCTGGCGGTGCCCACCGACGTGACGCAGGACGGCGCCGTGGAGGCGCTCGTCGAGCAGACGGTGGCCGAGTTGGGACGAATCGATCTCCTGGTGACGGCGGCCGGAGTCGCCGCGTTCGGCCCGGTCAGTGGCGGGAAGCCGAACGATTGGGACGCCATGCTGGCGGTGAACCTGCGCGCGGCCATGGTGTGCTGCCGGGCCGTGGTCCCGGCGATGACGCGCCAGCGGCGCGGCACCATCATCAACATCGCCTCGATCGCGGCGACACGCGCAATCGCCGGCGCCGCTGTCTACAGCGCGACCAAGGCGGGCCTCGTGGCCTTCACTCGGGTGCTGGCCGAAGAGATCCGCGGCGACGGCGTGCGCGTCGGCGTCGTCGTGGCCGGGGCCACGGATACTCCGCTCTGGGACACGATCCCGAACGCTCCCGACCGCGGCCGCATGCTTCGGCCCGAGGACGTCGCACGGGCGGTCGTGCTCATGGCCGCACTTCCGCCGCGGGCCGCGCTGGAGGAGATCACCCTCCTGCCCGCGGGCGGTATCTTGTGATAATATTTGAGAAGATCAACCGGCAGGAGGCCAGGCCATGGTGACCCTAACTGAGACGGCTGCCAAGAAGGTCAGCGAGCTGCGGCAAGAGGAAGGCAAGCCGGACTGGGGGCTGCGCGTCCGCCTGGTGGGCGGTGGCTGCTCCGGAATGTCGTACGAGCTCGGATGGGAAGAGGAACAGGGCGCCGGGGATACGGTCATCGAGTCCCAGGGCATCCGCGTCTTCATCGATCAGCACAGCGCGCCATATCTGACCGGCTGCGAGATCGACTTCGTCGACAACAACATGCTGGGCGCCGGATTCGCGATCAACAATCCCAACGTGAAGTCCAGCTGCGGCTGCGGCCAGTCCCACCGCTTCTAGCGACCGCGTAGCACTGCTGTGCGTGTTCGGGTTCGTTTCTTCGCCCGGTACCGCGAGGCCACCGGGCGCGAGCGGCTCGAGATCGACCTCCCTGACGATGGCACCGTGGAGTCCGCCTGGTCGGCCGTCGTGCATCGTCATCCCGAGCTCGAGGCCTACCGGCCGTTCACGCTGTTCGCGGTGGGCCACGATTACGTCGCGCCCGAGCATCGGCTGCAGGCCGGCGACGAGCTCTGTCTGTTTCCGCCCGTGAGCGGTGGCGCCGGCGGCGACCGCTATCAGGTCGTGACGAGCCCACTGTCGCCCGACGCGGCGGCCGCCGCCGTGGACCACTCTGGAGCCGGCGGAATCGTCGTCTTCTCGGGCGTGGTACGCAACGAAACGGGAGGGCGGCCCGTCAAGTATCTGGAGTACGAGGCGCACAGCCCCATGGCCGAGGCGAAGATGCGCGAGATCGGCGACACTGTGCACGCACGCTGGCCGGGGGTGAAGCGCGTCGCCATGCTGCATCGGGTGGGCCGGCTCGAGATCGGCGAGTCGAGCGTGCTGATCGCGGTCTCAGCCGCGCATCGAGGCGACGCGTTCGAAGCCTGCCGGTATGCGATCGACACGCTCAAGCAGACGGTCCCCGTCTGGAAGAAGGAGCACTTCGAGGACGGCGAGATCTGGGTGGGCCTGCAGGGAGGGTAGTGCCCTGGCAGCGCCCGTCGTTCTCGAGACCGTTCGCGCCACGCTTCGCCGCCACGCCATGCTCACCGGCGGCGAGCACGTTGTGATCGGCGTGTCCGGTGGCGCCGACTCCACCGCGCTCCTGTCGGTCCTCACGAGCCTGACGTCAGCGTATCGACTGCGGCTTTCGGCGCTTCACGTCGACCACCGTCTGCGGCCGGACTCATGGCGTGACGCCGAGCACGTGCAGGCGCTCGGCGCCCGGCTCGGCGTGCCGGTGGACGTAATCCCGGTGGCGGTCTCGTCGAACGGCTCGCTGGAGGACGCCGCCCGTCAGGCGCGTTATGCCGCGCTCGAACGTCACGCGAACCAGATCGGGGCGGATCGGATCGCCGTGGGCCACACGGCCGATGATCAGGCCGAGACCGTGCTCATGCGCGTGCTGGAGGGCGCGGGGCTACGCGGGCTGGCCGGTATCCCGCCGACGCGCGGCCGCATCATCCGTCCGCTGCTCGATCTTCGTCGCGCGGAGCTGACCGCGCATCTCGACGCCGTCGGCCTCGGCTGGATCGAGGATCCCACGAATCGTGATCTCAGGTTCTTGCGGAACCGGATCCGCCACGACCTCCTTCCGCTTCTCGCCACCGCGCATGCCGGGGATCTTTCGGCGAGGCTGGCTCGTGTCGCTCGCGAAGCCCGCCAGGCCGTGGACACACTGGAGCGCGTTGCCGGGGACGCGCTCGGGCGCCTGGCCACCATCGACGGCGCCGCGCTCGTTCTCGCTCGCTCGGCGCTGGCCGGGTTGCCGCCGCTGGTCGCGGCCGACGTCCTCCGCCAGGGCGCCGTGCGCCTCGGTCACCGTGGGCCGCTGCGCGCGTGGGCACATCGCGGCCTGCGCCGCATGCTCGCGGCTCCATCGCCGCGGCGACCGTTCCGGCTCGACGGTGTCACGTTCGACGTCAGCGGCGACCTCGTCAGGATCGGCGTCGCCGCGCCCGTCCATCTCCGGCGGCGTGTCCTCAACGTACCCGGCGTGACGTTGCTGTCCGAGATCGGCCTCCGAATCGAGGCACGTCACATCGGCGCCGCCGGGTATGTTCTCCCCCGTGATCGAGGCCGCGTGGCATTCGACGCCGACGCGCTCGCCATGCCGCTTCACGTCCGTGGCCGCGAGCGCGGCGACCGTTTCCGACCGTTCTCCGAGCGGGGCGAGCGGCGCCTCAAAACGTTTCTGATCGACGCCAAGGTCCCGCGCTGGGACCGCGACCGGTTGCCCCTCGTGGAATCCGGACGCGAGATCGTGTGGGTCGGTGGCCTCCGCCGGGGGTCTCAGGCGCCGGTGACGCCCGCCACGCGCACCATCGTGGAGCTGACCGTCAAGTCTCTAGCAGATTAGCGCCCGCGCCCGTTAAAATCTTCTGGTATCGCATGCAAGCTCTCCTCGTTCTCGTTTCCATATTCCTCATGACCGTTGCCGCGTGGGCTGGGCGCGTCGAAGCGCCCGACGCCGGCCCCCAGGCCGTGCTGCGCGCCCTGGAAGATGCGTTCGCCAACGTCGCCGACCGCGTGACTCCGGCCGTCGTGAACGTCAGTGCCATTCCGCGCAAGGACGCGCCGCCCGCCGAGCTCGAGCGGTTCCGTGAATTCTTCGGCGACGAGTTCGTCGACCGCTTCCGTCGCCGTCGCGACGAGCCACGGGCGACCGGCTCGGGCGTCATCGTGGATCCTTCTGGATACATCTTGACCAACAACCACGTTGTCGAGAACGCTCAGGCCATCATCGTGCGACTCTCGGACGCCCGGAAGCTCCCCGCGCGGCTCGTCGGCCGCGACGTGAAGACCGACCTCGCCGTGCTCAAGGTCGATGGCGCCGGCCCGCTGCCCGTGGCCGAGCTCGGCGACTCCGACCGCTTGCGCGTCGGCCAGTGGGTGATCGCGATCGGGAACCCGTTCGGCCTCGACCGGACCGTGACCGCGGGTATCGTCTCCGCGACCGCGCGCACCCGCGTCGGCGTGGCCACCTACGAGAACTTCATCCAGACCGATGCGTCCATCAATCCCGGCAATTCCGGGGGCCCCCTCCTGAACCTCGACGGCAAAGTCGTGGGCATCAACACCGCGATCGTCGCCTCGGGGCAGGGGATCGGCTTCGCGATTCCCGCCAACATGGCGCGCGACGTGATGAAGCAGCTCATCGCGGGTGGCCGCGTCGTGCGGGGCTGGCTCGGCATCGTCATCCAGGACGTCACCGACGAGCTCGCCTCGAGCTTCGGCGTCCGGGAGCGGCAGGGCGTCCTGATTGCCGACGTCATGAAGGGTGGCCCCGCCGAAGTCGCCGGAGTTCGGGCGGGCGACGTCGTGGTGCAGTTTGCGGGCGAGACCGTCCGAGAGGTGCCGGAGCTGCAGCGCCGGGTGGCCGCGGTGACGCCCGGACAGTCGGTGACGCTCGTCGTGGTCCGCGACGAAGCGCGGCTTCCGATGACGGTCGCCGTCGCCGAGATGCCGACCGACGAGCCGGCGGCGGCTCGCAGCGACGCGATGTGGGGGCTCACCATCGAGCCGCTGCCGGCCGATGATCCCGCCACGCTCCTCGGCCGTTCCTTCTCGCGCGGCGTGGTCATCACCGAGGTGGCGCCGGGCAGTGCCGCGGAGCGCGCCGGTCTGCAGCGAGGCGACATCATCCTGGCCGTGAAGGGCCGGACCGTCGGCGACGCCGCCACGTTCTATCGCGAGCTGGCCGCGCTCAAGCCCGGCGACGTCGTGCCGCTGTGGGTCAAACGCGCGGGCAGCGGCGGAGCCGGCAAGAACGAGTACGTCGTGCTCGAGCGACCGCGCCGGCCATGAAGGCGGCGCTGGCCGAGAATCCCGCCGCGGTCCGGCGCGGCACGGTCCTCGTCGTGGACGATGAAGACGGCGTGCGAGCCTCCGTGCGCGCGATCCTGGAAGAGACGTGCGACGTGATCGAAGCCGAGGACGGCGGCGTCGCACTGGACGTGCTCCGGGCGCGCGAGGTCGACGTGGTCATGCTCGACCAGCGGATGCCCGGAGAGCCGGGCATCGAGGTCCTGGCCCGCATCAAGGCCCTCGATCCAACGATCGTGGTGATCCTGGCCACCGCGGTCCGCGACGTGCGGACGGCCGTCGCGGCGATGCGGCTGGGCGCCTACGACTACCTGGTGAAGCCGTTCGACGTGGACGATCTGAACCTCCTGGTCCAGCGTGCGCTCGAGAAACGGGCGCTCGAGCGCGAGGTCCTTTGTCTGAGATCGGCGCTCGCTCCCAGCGGATGGGAGAGCGCCAACGCCTTCGAGGGGTTGGTCGGGCGCCACGCCGAAATGGTGCGCATGTATCAGCTCATCACGCAGCTGGCCGAGACGACCACGACCGTGCTCATCACAGGCGAGAGCGGGACCGGCAAGGAGCTGGTGGCGCGGGCGATCCACCGGCGGAGTCCCCGGCGCGATCAGCCGTTCGTTGCCGTCAACGTGGCGGCCATCCCCGACACGCTCATCGAATCGGAGCTCTTCGGCCACGAGCGCGGCGCCTTCACCGGCGCGCACGCGCGCAAGCTCGGCAAGTTCGAGCTGGCGCACGGTGGCACCGTCTTCCTCGACGAGATCGGCTCGCTCCGCCTCGATCTGCAGACGCGGCTGCTCCGTGTGCTCCAGGAGCGCGAGGTGGAACGCATCGGCGGCGTGCGGCCGATTCCCGTCGACGTGCGCGTGCTCGCGGCGACCAACGTCAATCTCCGGATGGCCGTGCGCCAGCGGGCGTTCCGCGACGATCTCTTCTATCGCCTGAACGTGGTGCCCATCGACGTGCCCCCGCTCCGCCAGCGGCGCGACGACATTCCGATCCTCGTCGAGCACTTCGTGCGCAAGATCGCCCGCGAGTGCAATCGCGACGTCCGCTCGATCACGGCCGGGGCCCTGGAGACGCTCGTTCGCTACGACTGGCCCGGGAACGTGCGCGAGCTCCAGAACGTCATCCACCGGGCGGTCGTGCTGGCGCGGGAGCCCGTGCTCCAGATGCACGATATTCCGCTCGACCTGGCGCTGCCCGAAACCGGGGTGGGGCTCACCGAGGACACGGGTTTGCCGCTGCGCGAGGCCTGCGATCAATTCGAGCGGCAGTACGTGCTGCGGGTGCTCGAGAGCGTGCGCTGGAACGTGAGCCGGGGAGCCCGGCGGCTCGGCGTCCATCGCAACACCGTGCTCACCAAGCTGGCCGGCTGGGGCATCCACCGCCCGACCGGCGCCGACGGGCGGAGCGCATCGCTGTGACCGGTCGCGGCCTCGCCGCGGGCCTGCTGGCCTCGATCGCGGTCCTGGCCACGGCCGACGTGGCGTGGTGCCAGCCCAGCGAGGCCGACGTGTTCGTCGCCGAGGGCATCCTGGCTCTCGAGGACAAGAAATACGACGAGGCGCTGGAGGGCTTCCGCCGCGCGCTGCAGCGCGAGCCCGGCCACGTCGAAGCCCTGTACTACGCCGGCGTCGCGCTCATGGCGCAGAACAAGGCCGCCGAGGCGGCGCCACTGCTCGAGCGGGCGCGCCGGATCTCTCCGGAGGAAATGGCGGTGGCGTACCAGCTGGGCCTCGCCTACTTCTCGTTGAACCGGTACGACGAAGCGCAGGTCGTCCTCGAGCACGTGTTCCGGCGCGATCCCGGCCTCGACTCCCTCGGATATTACGTCGGTTACCTTCGCTACCGGAAGGGCGACCACCAGGGTGCCCTCCAGGCGTTCCGCGCCGGCCGCACGACCGATCCCAACATCGCGCAGCTCACGCGCTTCTATACGGGCCTCGCCCTCAATGCCATGGGCATGTCCCGGCAGGCGGCGGCCGAGGTGGAGCAGGCGCTCCGGCTGCAGCCGGCCTCGCCGCTCGCCGGACCGGCCGAGCGTCTGCGCCAGTCGTTCGCCGAGTCGCGCGATGCCGAATGGAGATTGCACGCCAGCCTTCGCCTGGGCGGGTACTTCGACGACAACGTCAACGCGCGGCCGAGCGCACACCCGAGCAGCGACACCGTCAACGCGCTTCGCCGCCCCGAAAACCAGAGCTGGGGCGAGCTCGCCTCACTGCGGCTGGAGTACGATTGGCTGAAGACGGGACCGTGGACGTCGACGGTCGGATACTCGTTCTTCACCACCTACAACAACCGCCTGCCGTCGTTCAACATCATCGACCACCTGGGCACGGTGACGGTCAGCCGTCAGGACCTGCTCGGATCGATGCCGCTCATCTCCAGCGTGCAGTACGCGTACGAATACCTGATGCTCGGCGGGACGGAGCTGCTCCAGCGCCACGCGGCCTCGATCTACTCGACGCTCGTCGAGGGCCCCCACAACCTGACCAACGTCATCTTCAAGGCGGAAGTGAGGAATTTCGTCGAGAAAGGCCAGGTCGACTCCGAGCAGTTCCAGGACGGCAACAACTACATGCTGGGCCTGCTCCACGTCTTTCGGTTCGCCCAGGACCGTCACCTGCTCAAGCTCGGGTACCAGTTCGACTACGAATCTGCCCAGGGCTCCAACTTCGCCTATCTCGGCAATCGCTTCATCGTGGGAGCGCAGTACACACTGCCCTGGTACAACGTGCGGCTGATCTACGACTTCAGTCTCCACCGGCGCAACTACCTGAACAAGAACACGCTCTTTCCCGAGGACGACCCGGGCACGCGCAAGCGTCAGGACGACGAGTACACGCACCTGCTCCGGGTGGAAGTCCCGGTCGGAGGCGGGTTCACAGTGGGCGCCGACTACCAGGGCACCAACCAGCGATCGAATCTCGCCCCGTACACGTACACCCGAAGCATCTACACGCTGTCGGTGTCCTATACGTACTGAGCCGCTGCTGAGCCGGAGCCACTGAGACGAGCACGGCCCCGCAAGGTCGCGGGGCACACGCTCAGTGGTGGCCGCTCGAGCCGCTGCTGGTGCTCCCAGATCCACTGTTACTGCTCTTCAGCTTGCCGTTTTCAATGATGACCTGGAGGCCGCTTGGCAGCGTGATCGTGCCGTTACCGGGTCCGCTGTTGCTGGAGCCGCCGCCCGACCCGCTGTTGAGACTGCCGGGCCCACTGTTCGAGAGCCTGAACTGCTGGATCAAAATGTTGAGTTGCTGCCGGTCGGATGGCGAGAGGCTGTTCAGCACTTGCGCCGAGGTCTGGGCATCCTGCAACGCCTCCCGGCCGCTCTGGGTTCGCGTCACTTCCTGGATGGCCTCATCGCGGCGCCGGTCGTAGTAACCGGGGATGATCGACGTTTGAATCGACCTCTTGAGGTTACCGTTCCCCGAAGCCGACGGCCCTGGCTTCGGAATTCCGTCGTCCATCACCTTGATGGCCAGGGCTTGTGACTGGGTGACGATGGATGCGTTCGCGGCCGCCGGCGGCTCCGACTTCGCCGCCTTGAAACTGTTCGAGAGCGCGCCGGCCTCCGCCGGTGTCAGCGATCGGGTGACGGGAGCCGTCAGGCCCGTGAACCGCGCCTGGTCGTTCTTGCCCAGCGTCACGCCGGCGCCGAACGGCTGGCCCCCACGGAGCTGGCGCACCAGCACCTCGCCGGTGATCACGGTGAAGCGGGTCGTGTAGGCGGCGTTGGAGCTCGAGCCTGCCTGTGCGCTCACCCGATCGACCTCCACGACTACGATCGTGCCTCGGATTCCGGCGATGGCGTTGGGCGTCCGAATTTCGACCGTCTCGCCGGGCTTCATCCGCTCCTTGACGACGGCGATCGCGGCCCGGCCCTCGCCGACGTTCACGGTCGAGACACCCGGCGATTCCGAGATCGTGAGCGACGAGCGCTCGCGAACCGTGACGATGGCCTTGCCGCCGAGCAGGATGCGGGCGACGGAGTCGTCACCGGTCACGACACGATCTTGCACGAACACGTCGTCCCTGAACTTCAGGGGCTGGGGTTGGGAGAGCGATGCGCGGGTCACGGTCGCCGTCCCCTGCAGCGTGGTGACCACGCCCGCCTTGGTCAGCTGAGCGAACGCAGATGCCGGCGAAATGAGGGCGAGCGCGACGAGGACGAGCGACAGCCGAGATGTGAATGCCTGCATTGACCGCCTCCTCCGATCCGACGATCTTCGCCGGCGCGGTGGAAGCGCGTCAATGAAGAAAAGGAACTATAACGGTATAGAACTGGGGATATATCCCCCGAAGCTATCTGCGCCTGCGGAGCGACTTGAGCTCCTTCTGCAGCAGGCTCTCCTGGTTCGCTTTCCGGTTGGAGCCCGACTTGTTGTCGTCGTTGCCCACGTTATCCGAGCCCGAGTTCCCTGCCGTTGCGCTCGATCCCGAACCGGTCAGCGACGACGAGGGAACGAGTGAGGGCGCCGGTGTCGTTACCGGAGCGGCGGAGACGGACGAGGACGTGGTGGGCGTCGTCGACGGGCTTCCCGACGGCCCGCTCGACGGCGAGGCTCCGCTCGAGGACCCGCTCGAAGACGATGAGCCGCCGGAGGACGTTGAGCCGGTGGAATTCGACGACGACGTCGTCGACGTTTGTCCGTTCGTCGTGGTGGACGCCGTTCCCGACGAGCCACGCAGCGTGTTCGTCGTCTGCTGCAGCAGCTCACTGGAGGACGGTGCCGGCGCGTCCTTCAGCCCCAGCTTGAACTCGTCGCTCAGGCGCTGTCGGACGTCGGGGGTGACGGGCTGGACGGGGCGCGGGGCCGCGGCCCCCGTGATGCGAATGGCTTGCGATGCGGTCACGAACACGCCGGCGCCGAACGGCTGGCGCGTCAAGCCATCGATCTGACGCACCTCGATCGTACCGGTCAACACCGTGATGGTGGTCGTGAAGCCCTTGGCCGACTCACCCATCTGGGACGTCGCCTGGGACACTTCCGTGATGACGACGGTGCCGCGGATTCCGGCGACGGCGTTCGGTGTGCGGATCTCGATCTGCTCGCCCGGCTTCATTCGTTCCTTCACCACGGCCAGGGCGATCTTGCCTCCGGTCACGTCGAGGGTGGCGGTGTGCGCCGACTCGCTGATGGTCAACGCCGAGCGCTCGCGCACGGTGACGACGGCCTTGCCCCCGAGCAGGATGCGCGCGAGCGCGTTGTCTCCGGTGACGATGCGGTCGGCCACGAACACGTCGTCCCGCTGCTTGAGCGGCATCCCCTGCGGGACGGACACGCGCGTCAGCGTGGCCGAGCCCTGCAACGTCGTCACGACGCCGACGCGCGCGAGTTGTGCGTCGGCTCCGACGGTGAGCAACGTCATCACGGCAAGCGCAAGCAGACCCACCACGCGTCCGGTGCTCATGGGGCCCTCCCGGGCAGCCAGGAGGAGCAACAGGGGTGCCAGCGCCGGCCCCCGAGAGACTCCCCGGTCCGGCGCACACTTGCGCGGTTGCCAAAGCGGCCAGCTGACAAAGCGCGTCGGGGTCCCGCCACGCTGACACGTCACTCAGGGAACATCCCAGAATCTGGGCGGCTGGAGGACGACGCTACGAACGAACGAGCAGGCTTACTTCCGGTTGATGCACTGAACGAGACGCCAGCCGTTGAAGAGATTCACTTTCACGATGAGCTCGGGCGTGAGGCCCACGCGCGTGAGCAGCGGCGTCATCGCGAGATTCGACTTCCAGCCGAGCCGCGTACACACCGGCGCGACGAAGTCCTCGACGTGACCAAACACGCGTCGCTCGCTCCTGAAGTGATTGAGGATCACGATCGTGCCGCCCGGGCGTACCACGCGCCGCACTTCGCGCAGCACGGAGACGGGATCGGGGACGGCGGAGATCACGTAGGTCGCCACCGCCTTGTCGAACTCGTTGTCGCCGAAGTCCATCGAGGTGGCGTCCATCACCTTGAGCGTCACGCTGGGCATCGTCAGCGTCTGCACGCGCTCGACCGCCTTGTCGAGCATCTCCTGCGAGAGGTCGATGCCGGTGAGGTGCACCGCGGGCGGATACAGCGGCAGGTTGAGCCCGGTCCCGATACCGACCTCGAGCACGCGGTCGGTCGGCTGCAGAGCGAGACGAGCGATGGCGGCCGCGCGGCCGGGAGCGAAGATCCAGTCGAAGATGAAATCGTAGATGGGCGCGTACAACTCGTACGCGCGCTGGACCTGCCTCTTCTCCAGGACTACGTCCACGCGGTGCCCTCCAGCGCTATGGACGGGAGGCGGTCCTGATGCTGACCGCACGAATCCCCGAAATGCGCCGCTATCTTAACCGCCCGTGGTCGCGTTTGCAAAGCACCTCGACCGCTACAGCAGGAAGCGGATGAGGACCGTGGCCAGGCCCAGGAATGAAAAGAATCCAAAAACATCAGTGAACGTGGTGATGATCACGCTGGACGCGATCGCCGGGTCGATGCGGAACGCCTTGAGCGCGATCGGGACCAGCGTTCCCACGACGGCGGCGACCAGCATGTTGAAGAGCAGCGCGACGCCGAGGATGAGCGAGAGAAGGACCTGGCCCTTCCACAGGTAGGCGATCGCTGCAATCACGAGGCCGTTGGCCGCGCCGGTGGTCAGGCCCAGCCAGAGCTCCTTCCAGAGCACGCGGCCCAGCACGGATCGCGAGACCTCGCCGAGCGCGATGCCGCGGACGACGACGGTGGCCGTCTGCGTCGTGCCGATGCCGCCCATCGAGGCCACGATCGGCATGAAGACCGCGAGGAGCGCCAGCGACCTGATGGACGATTCGAACAGCCCGATGACCGACGCCGCGAGCACGGCCGTGCCCAGGTTGATCAGCCGCCACACGAGCCGTTTCGTGAAGACGGCTTCGGGGGGATCGAGGACGGTCTCGTCACCGGCGACACCACCCAGGCGCTGGATGTCCTCGGTCGCCTCCTCGTGGATGATATCGATGACGTCGTCGACGCCGATGGCGCCGAGTAGCCGGCGGCTGGAGTCGACGACCGGCACCTGGACGAGGTCATAGCGCTCCACCAGCCGGGCCACTTCCTCCTGATCCGTGTCGACGGCCACGCTCTCCACGTCCGCGTTGCGGATGGCGTGGATGGGCGTCCGTGGATCGGCGGTGAGCAATCGGTGGAGCGGCACGAAACCCACCAGGTGATCGTGGTCGTCGACGACGTAGACGTAGAACGCGTCGTCGCCCGACTTCGACTTGCGGATGTGCTCGATGGCCTGGGCCACGGTGGCGGCTTCGTGGACCGCCACGACGTTCGGCGACATCAGGCGACCGGCGGTGCCCTCGCGGTACTCGAGGAGCTCCTGCACCTCCTCGGACTTCTCCTCGGCCATGAGGTCGAGGATCTTTTCCGCCTCTTCCTTGGGAAGCTCCTCCACGACCTCGACGACGTCGTCGGCCGGCATCTGGTCGAGGACGCGCGAGACTTCTTGCTCGTCGAGGGCGCGCAGCAGCTCGCGCTGGGTGGGATCGTCGAGCTCGGAGAGGACCTCGCCCGCGTGCTGCGACGACAGCAATCTGAAGAGGCGGACCTGATCGGGCAGCGGGAGCTCGCGCAGGACCGACGAGATGTCGGCGGCGTGGGCATTCTCGAGGAGCCCGGCCAGGCGCTCGTCGCGCCCGCCGCCGAGCAGCTCCTTGACCGACTCGGTCAGGCGCTCGGTCTCGCTCACGCGCCCGCCCGGCCTCGTCCGCCGCGCAGCGCGCGCAGGAACCGCGTGCTCACGGTCGCCGCCACGTCACCGGCGGGCCAGTCACGCTGCTGGATGACCGCCTTGGCCATGGCGCGGTGGCCGCCGGCCCGGCCCAGGTCTCCGAAGGCCTGGCGCACGACGTCACCGGCCGCGCGCTCGTGGCCGGAGTTGCGCACCGAGATGTGAAGCTCGCCCTCGATTTCTCCCGAGACCACCGTCCATTCCGCGCCTTCGACCTGCAACAGCAGATCGGCGAACTGAGCGGCCAGCTCGCGGTAGGGCATCGGGCCGACGTGGGTGAACATGACGCCATCCACGAGGCGGCGCCGCGTGATGGCCTCGGCCAGGAGATCGAGCACGGCTGGTGGCAGCTCCGGCCGCTCGATGCGTCGCAGCGCGCCGTGATTGGCGAGCCCGTGCAGGAACGCGAAGGCGTCCATGTCGGCGCGCGTGGCGCCGCGCTCGAGGGCCAGCGTGTCGGCCTTGATGCCGTAGAGCAGCGCCGTGGCCAGTCGCGGGCTGACCTTGACGTCGACCGCGCGCAGGTACTCGGTCAGGATCGTCGAGGTCGCGCCATACGAGGGGCGCACGTCCCTGAGTCGCGCTCGCACGGGCGCTTCCGTCGGGTGATGGTCGATCACGAGGTCGATCTCGCCGAGCGGCTCTTCGAAGAAGGCCGGCTGGGCGTCGACCATGGCGACGCGGTCGTACTCGCGCACCGCGCTCACCGTGAGTCGCTCGACGTCGATGTCGAGGATGCGCGTCATGGCCCGGTTCTCGGGCCGGCCGACGGTGCCGAAGGTGCCGATGGTGGCGCCACCGCGGGTGCGGCCGAGCACGATCTTCAGGGCGAGCGCCGAGGCGATGGCGTCGGGGTCGGGATCGTCCTGGATCATGATGAGGACCCGCTCCGCGCGCTCGAAGTGTGCGCGCACTCGCTCCACGCGAGCACGCGTGAGCGCGCGCGCGAGTACCGGTTCGACGACCAGCTCGGCCAGCGCAGCGGGGGAGAGCAACGTCACGTCGCCGGGCGAGGGATCGTCCTCGTCGGCGACGACGACCACGGGCGCGACCGGCGCCGCGCGACGAAGCGCGGCCAGGACACGCCCCCGGCGGGCCCTCGGCACCGCCACCACCGCGGCTTCCTGGCCCGAGACGAACGCCCGGCGATAGACGCGCTCGGCCGACGGATCACCGGCCACGGCCACGCCCCCGCCTCGCGAGATCCGGGCCGCCAGCGCGGGGCGCGGCACGACGTAGACCGGACGCTCGCCGCCCAGGGGCGTCGGCCCGAGCATGCGCCACAGGAGGTCATCGTCGGCCACCAGCACGTATCGCATCGTCACCTGAAGTATGGACCGCCGTCCACGATGGGCAACGGTTTTATCACATCGCCGCCCGTGCCCGCCGGTAGGCGGGCGTGGCCTGCAGCCGCCGGCGCAACGCCACGTCGACGCGTTGCGGGCCGGTGATCGCGTGCGGATCGAGCAAGCGGCCGAGCGATGTGCGATCGACGAGGCCGCGAGCCGCGACGACGTCGCGGAAGGAACGTCCCGACGCCAGCGCTTCTTTGACGAGCTCGGCGGTCACCTCGTATCCGAGGTAGGGCGACAGCGCCGTCGCTTCGATCAGGCTGCCCTGCACGAGGGCGGCGACCCGCGCACGGTTCACCCGCACGCCTTCCACGCACTTCGTGCGGAGTAATCGAAGGGCTCGCGTCAGGAGCTCGAAGGCGAGGGCCAAGTCATCGGCCACGAGCGGGGTCATGACGTTGAGCTCGAGCTCACCCGCGGCCGCGGCGAGCGCGATGGCGTGATCGTAGCCACACACCTGATAGCACGCCATCTGGACCGCTTCCGGAACCGACGGGTTGACCTTTCCCGGCATGATCGACGATCCGGGCTCGACCTCGGGAAGGCTCAGCTCGCCGAAGCCGGTGTGAGGCCCGGAGGCGAGGAGCCGTAGATCGGCACAGATCTTCGCCACGTCGACGGCGATGCCGCGCAGTGCCGCCGAGCAGGCGAGCAGGGGACGCAGGCTCCACGTCGTCGTCACGGTGCTCGTCGCGGGAACGAGCCGTTGCCGGGTCAGACGCGACAGTTCGCGTACCACGCGGGCGCGGAAGCGTGGATGCGCGGTGATGCCGGTACCGACGGCGGTGCCGCCGAGCCCGATGATTCGTAGACCGCGCGCGGCGACCTCGAGCGCGTCGGACGCGTCGTGAATGGCCTCGGCCCAACCCGTGAAGACCTGGCCGTAGGTGATCGGCACGGCGTCCTGAAGATGCGTGCGCCCCGGCTTCACGGTGCGACGCTCGCGAACGGCCAGACGCTCCAGCGCGGCTCGAAGCTTGGCCAGCTCGTCGATCAGCTCACCGGTGAGCTCGAGGGCCATGAGGCGAATGGCGGTCGGCGTCACGTCGTTGGAGGATTGACCGAGGTTCACGTGATTGTTCGGATGGATGGGCGAGTAGCGCCCGCGGCGGCCACCGAGTCGCTCGTTGGCGAGATTGGCGATGACCTCGTTGACGTTCATATTGATCGGCGTGCCCGCGCCGGCGTGGAGGCTGTCGAGGACGGCGACGTCGGGAATGCGGCCGGCGGCGACGCGATCGGCGGCGGCCTCGATGGCCCGCGCCGATCGACGCGGCAGGACGCCGAGCGCGGCGTTGGCGCGCGCGGCCGCCTTCTTGACGAGGGCGTACGCGCGGATCAGCGCCGGATGCGGCGGGCGGCCGGTGAGCTGGAAGGTCTCGCGCGCCCGCTGCGTGAAGATCCCGTAGAGCGCGCGCGAGGGAACGGCCTTCGCGCCGAGGCTGTCACGCTCTCGGCGCATCGGAGGCCGTGGACGCTACGCCGCGAGGTCTTCGGTGTCGCGGACCTGGAAGCGATGCCGGTCGGGAGCCCCGGCGATCAAGCGCGGGCGCTTGCGGTATCGGCCGAAGTACCACGCCTCGAAACACTCGCGGTGATACGTCCCACTCGACGCGACCACCTGCGGGGCAAAGCGGGCGACCAGCATGAAGCACCGGCCGCATGCCGGCGCACCCTTCATGTCGATGTCGATCACGTTCTGCTCGTCCATGGCTCCTTCGATCCCTTCCCGGCCGGGGACCATCGCCCCGATCGCCGTTGAGGAACGAGAAGGCAAGCGCGATGCCACGTTCGAGTCCGTTGAATTTCAACGATTTGGCCGACCTCGGGCGAGCGCGTGAAGTTTTTACCTGCGCAAGCCTTACATCAGCTTGGGCCAGGTGCTGCCGTGACGCCCGGGCGGTCGCCGCGCGGGATCCGCGTGAGCTCGCTCATCAGCATGCCCGCCCACCGGAAGATGTTCTGTTCGCGCACGTGGGCGCGCATGTGCGACATGCGGTCGCGGCGCTCAGCCGGCGCCATCTCGATCGCCCGGTGAATGGCCTCCGCGGTGCCCTCGATGTCGTAGGGATTCACGAGCAGGGCGTCGCGAAGCTCGCGCGAGGCGCCGGTGAAGCGGCTCAGGATCAGGACGGCATCGTCGTCGTCGCGCGCGGCGATGAACTCCTTGGCCACCAGGTTCATGCCGTCGTGCAGCGAGCTCACCACGCAGAACTGGGCGGCCCGGTACCAGGCGCGGATCTCCCGATGCTCGTGGTGGCGTTCGTGGTAGACGATCGGTTGCCAGCCCCACTCGCCGATCTCGTCGTTGATGCG
>WNFT01000152.1_pt1 | contig 78824 bp, 76 predicted proteins | sample 5400191 | NCBI WGS metagenome assembly WNFT01 (sample SAMN13153359, study PRJNA577476) | soil metagenome | isolation source: 80 cm saprolite under Madrone tree | place: USA:California | collected 2016-06-14 | reverse complement strand
AAGAGCGTCTGCAGCGCATCGGCCGCCGGATGCGCGTGGCGACAGGCTGCGTGGAACTTGAACGAGGTTTCGGCCAATGCCCAGCGCGCGCCGAGGCGATCGGTCAGGCGCGCAGGGTCCGCATCGCGCGACATGCCGGCTGCCAGGCCCTGGGCGCCGTCGAGGATGCGGCTGGCGCCCGTGAGGCCGTCCCGGGCGAGATAGGCGGCCGCCAAGCCCGCGCCGGCCGCGTGCGCAGTGTGTAGCTGCTTGGAGTCGGCCGCCTCGCGCAGGAACTCCCACAGGCCGGCCGATTGCGTGCCTGCGGAGCCAAAGGCGTTCATCATCTGTTCCGGCGTCAGGCGCAGCAGGCGGCCGGCCGCGGCGGCGGCAGCGAGCGTGCCGGCCGTGCCGGTAGTGTGGAACACTTTGTAATGCGAGCGCCCGAGGAATTCGCCCACGCGGATCCCGACCTCGTAGCCGGCAACGGCACCGGCCAGCAGCTCGGCGCCGCTGCGCCCCAGTGCCTGCGCCACCGCGAGCGCCACCGGGAAGACGACCGTGCCGGGATGGAACACGGAGCCGTTGTGCAGGTCGTCCTGTTCGGCGAAATGCGACGACGCCGCGTTGGCCACCGCGGCCGTCAACGGGCTGGTGAGCCTGCGATGGATAAGGACCTCGCTTGGCCCGTCGGCCGGTCCCATGCTCTCGGCGAAGCGCGCGATCGCCTCGACCGGCCGTGCCTGCTTGCCGGCGAGGGCCGAGGCGAACCAGTCGAGCATCAGGTCCTCGGCCCGGCGCAGCACCGCGGCCGGCAGCGCGCGCGCGTCGAGCGTCGCGGCGAAATGCGCCAGGGCCTGGCCGGGATGCCATGGCGAGACGCCCCCCTCTCCCGCTTGCGGGACAGGGGTTGGGGGTGAGGGTCGGCCGCTCACAGGCTCGCCGGATCGAAGCCGGTGGCCTTGTAGATCGATTGAACCGCGTCGCGGCCGACGCGGTCCTCCATCTGGCGGTGCACTGGCAGCATCGCCTTCTTCAGCGCTCGTTTCTGGTCGGCGGTGAGCTCGATGATCTGGGTCTTGCCGCTCTTGCGTATCGCCTCGACCGCGTCGTCGTTCTCCTTCTTGGCGATGTCGTCCGCGTAGTCGGTGGCCTCCTTCATCGTCTGTTCGAGGATCGCGCGCAGATCGGGCGGTAGCGAGTCCCAGAACTTGGTGTTGGCGACCACCACGTAGCCGATGTAGCCGTGATCGGTGATCGTCATGTACTTCTGCACCTCGTGCATCTTTTGCGTGTAGATGTTCGACGGCGTGTTCTCGTTGCCGTCGACCACGCCGGTCTGCAGCCCCTGGTAGACGTCGGAGAACGCCATCACCTGCGGGATCGCTCCCACCGCGCGCATCTGCGCGTCGAGGACCTTGGACGACTGGATCCGCATCTTCTGGCCCTTGTAGTCCTCGGGCCAGTGCAGCGGCTTGTTGGCGGTGAACTCCTTGAATCCGTTGTCCCAGAAGGCCAGGCCCGTCATGCCGTGCGCCTGCAGCAGCTTGAGCATCGATGCGCCGACCGGGCCGCGCGTGACCTTGTGCAGGTTGTCGTAGCTGTCGAACAGGTAGGGCAGGTCGAAGGCCTCGAATTCCTTGATGCCCATCGGCCCGAACTTCGATGCCGACGGCGCCAGCAGCTGCACCGAGCCGAGCTGCAGCGCCTCGAGCTCTTCCTTGTCCTTGTACAGCGAGCTGTTCGGGTAGACCTCGACCTTGACCCGACCCTTGGTGCGCTCCTCGACCAGCTTCTTGAAGTAGTCGGCGGCCTTGCCCTTGGGGGCGTCGGATGTCACCACGTGGCTGAACTTGATGACGATCGGCGCTTGCTGGGCGTGCGCCCCGCAGAGCAGGCCCAGAGCCAGGCCGAGAGCGGATAGAACGATGCGCGTGTTGCCGCTGAGCTTCATGATCCCTCCCTGTTTTTCTTTCCCTTGTCTCGCAGTCTTCTGCCGCGTTGCCATCTCCGCGCCGATCCGGCTTTCGTAAAGTACTAGATCGCCTGCAGCCGGCGCAGGCGGTCGATATCGGCTGCGCCGTAGCCCAGGCCGGCGAGGATGGCTTCGGTGTGCTGGCCGAGTGCCGGCACGGCGTCCATGCGCACCGCGCCGACATCGGCCGCCCCCGGCGGCAGCAGCGCCGGTACTGGGCCGGCCGGCGTGTCGACCTGCACCCAGCGCCGGCGCGCCTTCAGCTGCGGATGCTCCCAGACCTCGCGCATGTCGTTGATGCGCGCGTTGGCGATCTGCGCTTCGTCGAGCCGCGCCACCACCTGGTCGGCGGTCAGCAAGGCAAAGGCCTGCACGATGATCTCGCGCAACTGCGGGCGGGCCTCGGTGCGCCGGCTGTTGGTGCTGAAACGCTCGTCGGCGGCCAGCTCGGGTCGGCGCAGCACCTGGTCGCAGAACGCCCGCCACTCGCGTTCGTTCTGCAGGCCAAGCATCACGGTCCTGCCGTCGCCGGTGGGGAAGGGGCCGTAGGGGTAGATGGTCGCGTGCGCGGCACCGGCGCGCGGCGGTGGCGGCGCGCCGTCGAACGCGTAGTACAGCGGATAGCTCATCCACTCGACCATGGCCTCGAGCATCGAGACCTCGATGCGCTTGCCCTGGCCGGTGCGGCCGCGCTCGATCAGCGCCGCCAGGATGTTGCTGAGCGCGTACATGCCGGCGGCGATGTCCGCGATCGAGCAGCCGGCCTTGACCGGCTCCTCCGCGCTGCCCGTGACCGACAGGAAGCCCGACTCGCTCTGGATCAGCAGGTCGTAGGCCTTCTTGTCGCGATAGGGTCCATCCGCGCCGTAGCCCGAGATGTCGCACACGATCAGACGCGGATGGGCGGCGCGCAGCGCCTCGTACGACAGGCCCAGCCGCGCCGCGGCGCCCGGCATCAGGTTCTGCACCAGCACGTCGGCGCCGGCCAGCAGCCGGGCCAGGATCAGCGGGGCCTCGGCGTGCTTTAGGTCGAGCGTCAGGCTTTCCTTGGAGCGGTTGGTCCACACGAAATGGGAAGCCTGCCCGCGCACCCGGCTGTCGTAGGCGCGTGCGAAATCGCCCACGCCAGGGCGCTCGATCTTGATCACGCGCGCCCCGAGGTCGGCGAGCTGGCGCGTGCAAAACGGCGCCGCGATCGCGTGCTCCAGAGCTACGACCGTGATCCCGTCCAGAGGCCGCATAGGAGCGCTCAAAAGGAGCGGGGTAGCCCGAGCACGTGCTCGGCCACGTAGGACAGGACCAGGTTGGTCGAGATCGGCGCCACCTGGTACAGCCGGGTTTCGCGAAACTTGCGCTCGATGTCGTATTCGTGGGCGAAGCCGTAGCCACCGTGGAACTGGATGCAGGCATTGGCGGCCTCCCACGACGCCTTGGCCGCGAGGTACTTCGCCATGTTGGCTTGGGCGCCGCAGGGCTCGCCAGCGTCGAACAGCTCGCACGCCCGCCAGCGCATCAGGTTCGCGGCTTCGACCTCGATGTAGCACTCGGCGATCGGAAACTGCACGCCCTGGTTCTGGCCGATCGGGCGGTCGAACACGACACGCTCGGTCGCGTACCGGGTCACCCGGTCGATGAACCAGTAGCCGTCGCCGATGCATTCGGCAGCAATCAAGGTGCGCTCGGCGTTCAGGCCGTCGAGGATGTAGCGGAAGCCCCGGCCTTCCTGGCCGATCAGGTTTTCGGCCGGGATCTCCAGGTTGTCGAAGAAGAGCTCGTTGGTCTCGTGGTTGACCATGTTGGCGATCGGCCGCACGGTCAGGCCCGCCTTCACTGCCTGGCGCAGGTCGACCATGAAGATCGACATCCCTTCGGATTTCTTCGAAACCTCGGCGATGGGCGTAGTGCGGGCGAGCAGGATCATCCAGTCGGAGTGCTGCACGCGCGAAATCCACACCTTCTGGCCATTGACGACGTAGCGGTCGCCCTTTCTGACCGCGGTCGTCCGGATCTTCGTCGTGTCAGTGCCCGTGGCAGGCTCCGTGACGCCCATCGACTGCAGGCGCCATTCGCCGCTGGCTATTTTCGGCAGGAAATGCCGCTTCTGCTCGGGTGATCCGTGGCGCAGCAGCGTGCCAATGTTGTACATCTGTCCGTGGCAGGCGCCGGAATTGCCGCCGCTGCGGTTGATCTCTTCCATGATCACCGAGGCTTCGGCGAGGCCCAGGCCCGAGCCGCCGTACTCGGACGGAATCATCGCAGCGAGCCAGCCGGCCCTGGTCAGCGCATCGACGAACGACTCGGGGTAGGCACGCTGCTCATCGAGCTTGCGGTGGTACTCGTCAGGGAACTGCGAGCACAGCGCGCGCACCGCATCGCGCAGATCTGGGTAGCGGTCGCTGGCGGCTTTCAACATCGAGCGGTGCTCGGTCGCTCACTTCGTAACGCCAACCACGTGCGCCTGAATCTTGCCGTCCACGGCGCCGTGTCCGAACCGGCGGACGATCGCTTCGGCAGCGATGTCGGTTGCTTCACCCAGCCGCGCCGGATCGCGCGCCTCGAGTTCATTGCGCAGCGGCGTTCCCTGGCAGTACGCAATGGCAGGTATGCGTGCCGACGCAGCCCGGCTGCGAGCCGCGATCGTGGTGATGTCGATTTTCGTTGAATCGAAGCCGGCTTGAACCAGCTCACGCGCGATCAGTGGGTGGTCATGGTAGCCGTGCGGCGTGCGCGCGAGGAAGCGCGGCGGATCCGCAGGAAACACCTGTTCGAGCGCCCGGGTCACGGTGTCGGCAAACTCGTTTTCTTCGATCCGATCCCATACGTTGAAGATGAAGAGCCCGCCTGAACGCAGCACGCGGTGCGCTTGCGCATACGCCTGGCGTCGGTCGGGAAAGAACATGACGCCAAACTGGCAGACGACGGCGTCGAACGTGCCGTCGTGGAACGGCAACTGCATCGCATCGGCCTGCTGCCATTGCACGGTGCGTTTCGTTCCTACGGTCGCCGCCTGATCGAGCATCGGTTGGTTCAGATCCGTCGCCGTGATGGCGACGTGATCAGGCAAGGTCGCATCGAGCGCGCGGGTGACCACACCCGTACCGGCCGCGACCTCCAGCACGTTGCTGAGCGCACGCGCAGCCAACGTCCTGGCCAGATCGCGCGCGTACGGCTCGAAGATCAGCGGAACCAGGTGCGTTTCGTACAGCAACGGGATCGAACCACCAAATAACTGGTCCGTGCCGTGCTTGGCCATTGGTCGCCGCCTCCCGAGTCAGGCCTTTGCTACGGATCGTAGCCCGGGTAGGGCGCTATGTGAAAGTTCCTCTCGCCAAGGATTGAGTCGGCGCCTCAGAGCTTGGAGCCACCGTCCACTCGAACGGTGTCGCCAGTGACCCAGCGAGCCTGGTCGGAGGCGAGGAAAGCGACGACGGGAGCGATGTCCTCCGGTTGCGCAATGCGCTTCAGCGCTTGCATCGCCACCGTGGAATTACGACCCGAATCGGTCTTGGCAAAGCTGGACATGTCGGTTTCGACGACGCCGGGCGCGACAGCGTTGACGCGCACGCCGCGCTCGCCAAGGGCGGAGGCGAAGTGCTTCACCAGCGTGTCGATCGCGCCCTTCGTAGCCGCATACGCGGGGAGCGTGCCGACCGAGGCGTGCGCACCGAGCGAAGACAGCAGGACGATGCTGCTGCCCTTGCCCAGGATCGGGAGCAACTGCTGGACGAGGAAAAAAGGCGCCCGGACGTTGACGGCGAACAGGTGGTCGAAGTCTTCCACCGACGTGTCCTCGATCGTTGCAGCTTTGGACACTCCTGCATTGGCGACCAGGATGTCCAGGCGATCGCCGACGATTTTGCGGACCTGCCTGGCAAGCTTGTGCGCGCCGTCCGGGGCGGCCAAGTCGGCGCCGACCGCATCGGCGCGGCCACCGGCCTTGCGGATTTCAGCGACGACGGCCTCGGCTTCAGAAGCGCCGCGGCTGTAGTGAACGAGAACCTGCGCCCCGGCCGTCGCGAGGGCGAGCGCGCTGGCGCGGCCGATGCCGCGGGAGGCACCCGTAACGAGGGCGGTCTTGCCTGAGAGGTTGGTCATCATTGGCTCCCTTGCTTGGAAGTGTCGCGTATGTGGCGGAATCTAAGCGCTTCTTGTCGAGCTGACCAAGACTTTGTAAGCTGGTCGCCATACCTGGCAGGCATGAGATCGCACATGGAGCTGCGGCATCTTCGATACTTCGTGGCGGTTGCCGAGGAGGGCAGCCTGACCGTCGCGGCCGAGCAAAGGCTGCACACGGCGCAGCCGTCCTTGAGCCGGCAGATGCGGGATCTCGAGTATCAGGTCGGCGCGCAACTGATGACCCGCAGTGCTCGCGGCGTCGAGCTGACGGCCGCAGGCCGGGCCTTTCTCGATCACGCGCGGCTGGCGCTGGCCCAGGTCGAAGCCGCCGGCGAAGCCGCGCGCCGGGCAGCTCAGCCTGCCAGACTGTCATTCGCCCTTGGCTTCCTGACGGGACAGGAGATGGACTGGCTCCCGGAAGCCATGCGCATCCTGCGGGACGAGCTGCCCAACATCGAGGTCACGGTGTCCAGTCGGTATTCCCCCGACCTTGCAGAAGCGCTCGTGAGGGGAAAGCTGGACGTGGCGTTTCTCCGACCCGAATTGCACGCGCCCGATCTGGTTTTCAGGCCAGTGGCCAAGGAACCACTGGTCGTCGTGTTGCCGAGCGATCACCCGCTGACTTCGAATGACGCCATCCGTGTGCACGACATCGCGGATGAGACGTTCATCGGCGTGTCGAATACAGCGCCCGTGCTGCGCGCTGTGATCGACGAGTACCTCAAGCGCTCCGGAATCGACATCACTCCGGATCATGAGGCCGACAACCTGTCGATGGCGATATCCTTGGTGGCGTCAACGCGTGGCGTCGCTCTGCTGCCGATTTACGCGAAGAACTTTCTTCCCTGGTCCGTCGTCAGTCGACCCCTTGAGGGAGAAGTGCCAACCATCGACCTGGTCGTCGGCCACCATAGAGCCAACACTTCTGCGCTACTCAAGCTTTTTCTGTCAAGAATCGACGATCTGATCGCCCGTGTGTCGGAGAAGACCCATTGAGCGAGGCGCGTCGTTCGCTAGCCTAGCAAGGCCCGAGGAACGGCCGCTTCTTGGCGGCATTGCGGACCCGCTGACAACGAACGCCACCAGGAAGCTATTAGTAGGTGCCCAGCCTGCGCACGGGGGCGCCGCAACCTGCTCGACTACGCGAATTTGAAGCTGTAATCGTTACGGCGTGTTGGGTCGATGCTCTTGACAGCAACGGCTACTTTCCAGGCCCGGCCAAAGCACTCCTGCTTCGATACCAAACAGTTCCGACCTACAACTATCGCGATCTTTGCAGCCAGCCTGCCTGTCTTGGTTTCAAGGATCAGAACTTCCACTGCTCGCTCTCTGCACCCATGCCGGGCGTCCATCTGCTCCCCACGATACGCCGCTGGTGGGCGGATGTACGCGTAATCACCGGGTGGGTGCCCACCCATTGATCGTCCCCAGTCGGCGTCACTCGCGCTGGGGACATCGAATGACACGGGCGAGGAGTGAAAATCACCCTGAGGCGATTTTGACGCCCCCCAGCCCCATTCGGCGCGCGCCTACTCCACCGTCACGCTCTTCGCCAGATTCCTCGGCTTGTCGATGTCGGTCCCGCGCGCGACGGCGGTGTGATAGGCGAGCAGCTGCAGCGGCACCACGTGCAGCAGCGGCGACAGGTCGCCGTAGTGCTCGGGCAGCCGGATCACGTGCACGCCTTCGCTGGGCTCGATGTGCGTGCCGGCGTCGGCGCACACGAACAATTGCCCGCCGCGGGCGCGCACCTCCATCATGTTGTTCTTCAGCTTCTCCAGCAGCAGGTCGTTCGGGGCCACCGTGACCACCGGCATTTCGTCGGTCACCAGCGCGAGCGGGCCGTGCTTCAACTCGCCGGCCGGGTAGGCTTCGGCGTGGATGTAGCTGATCTCCTTCAGCTTCAAGGCGCCCTCCATCGCGATCGGAAAGTGCATTCCTCGTCCGAGGAAAAGGGCGTTTTCCTTGCGGGCGAACACGTCGCTCCAGGCGATCACGTTGGGCTCCAAGGCCAGCACGCTCTGGACCGCCGCGGGAAGGTGGCGCAGGCTGCGCACCACGTCGCGCTCGTGAGCTGCGTTCAGTCGCCCCTTGATCTTCGCGAGCGTCGTGGCCAGCAGGTAAAGCGCAACCAGCTGGGTGGTGAAGGCTTTGGTCGAGGCGACGCCGACCTCCACGCCGGCGCGCGTCAGAAACTGCAACCGGGTCTCGCGCATGATCGCGCTGGTGGCCACGTTGCACACCGCGAGCGTGTACGTCATTCCGAGCGACCGGGCGTGCCTCAGGGCCGCCAGCGTGTCGGCGGTCTCGCCCGACTGCGACACCACGACCACCAGCGTGGCCGGATCCGGAACCGAGATCCGGGAGCGGTATTCGCTGGCGATTTCGACTTCTGTCGGCACCTGGGCGATCGACTCGATCCAGCTGCGCGCTACGCAACCGGCGTAATAGCTCGTTCCGCAGGCCAGGATCAGGACGCGGTCGATGCCCTGAAGGACGTCGTCGGCCTTTTCGCCGAACAGCAGCGGATCCAGCGCGATCGCCTGGTCCAGCGTGTCGGCGATCGCCTTGGGCTGTTCGAAAATCTCCTTCTGCATGAAGTGCCGGTACGGGCCCAGCTCGACCGCGTTGGAGAACGCGCTCAGGGTTCGCGCCGTCCGCTGCACCGGCTGGCCGTGGCGGTCCACCAGCCACACGCGTCCCAGCTGCAGGTCCGCGACATCGCCTTCTTCCAGGTAGATGTAGCGATCGGTGACCCCCGCCAGCGCCAGCGCATCCGATGCGAGGAAGTTCTCGTTCATGCCGACACCGATCACCAGCGGGCTGCCCGAACGCGCGCCGATCACCCGGTGCGGCTCCTCGCGGCAGAACACCGCGATCGCGTACGCGCCCTCCAGCTCGCGCACGGCCGCCTGCACCGCCTCGAACAGATCGCCCTGGTAGTGATGGTCGATCAGATGCGCGATCACCTCGGTGTCGGTCTGGCTCTCGAACGTGTACCCGCTCGACTTCAGCTCGTCCCGCAGGCCCTCGTAGTTCTCGATGATGCCGTTATGGACTACGGCGACGCGGGCGCGTCGCGTCACGCCCCCCTTCGGAACACCGGGCCCGGCCGATACGTGCGGGTGCGCGTTGGCGGTCGTCGGCGCGCCGTGCGTCGCCCAGCGCGTGTGGGCGATTCCGAGAAAGGACGACAGCGACTCGACCTGGTGGTTCAGCTCGGCCACACGCGCGACACTGCGCAGCCGCTTCAGTTCGCCATCGGCGTGGACGGCGACTCCGCACGAGTCGTAGCCACGGTATTCGAGTCGCCGCAGACCCTCTACCAAGGTCGGAACGATATTTCTCTGCGCAACGGCGCCGACGATCCCACACATGGCAAGCCTTTCCTGCTGGATAAGCATACGGATCGTAAATGGGCGGCTGAGAAATTAAGTTGCATTTTGTCGGTGTCCCCAACATCTTCTTTCTAGTGGATGATTCTGTGAAATATAATGAAAGAATGTTCCCTATTGATGCAATATCCTGAATGACACAGCTCGACGAAACGGACCGCCGCATCCTGAACGTGTTGCAGCAGGACTGCGCGCTGACGAACCAGGAGTTGGCCGAACGGGTCCATGTGTCGGCCCCGACCTGCCTGCGCCGGGTGCGCCGCCTGGTGGAGGAGGGGGTGATCGAGCGACAGATCGCGATCGTGTCGGCCGCGGCGCTGGCCGCCGGCCTGACCGCGATCGTCGAAGTTACGCTGGAGCGGCAATCGGCCGAATTGCTGGCGCAGTTCGAACAGCAGTTGAACCCGGAATCCGCCGTCCAACAGTGCTACCGGGTGTCGGCAGGACCCGACTTCGTGCTGGTCGTCTACGTGGCGGACATGGCGGCGTATCACGCGTTCGCCCACCGCGCGCTGAGCGCGCAGGCCAACGTGCGTAACGTCAGGAGCTTTTTCTCGGTGCACCGGAGCAAGTTCGCTCCGGCCATTCCGGCGTGACGGAAAAGCGGCCCACGCACAGCCTTTACACTCGAACGTCCACCGCGGCGCATTGAAGCCGCACATCGAATTGCCCATCCAATCCAAATCGCGCCGATGTCCACGCACTCACGCCCGCCACTGAACCGCACCGAAACTCCGGACGCAGACCAGGTCGGCGCCGAGCCGATCCAGACCGACGCGGTGATCATCGGTGCGGGACCCGTGGGCCTGTTCCAGGTGTTCGAGCTCGGCCTGCTCGAGATCAAGGCGCACGTGGTCGATTCACTGCCGCACATCGGCGGCCAGTGCATGGAGCTGTATCCGGACAAGCCGATCTACGACATTCCGGCGGTTCCCGTGGTCTCCGGACGCGAATTGACCGAGTCGCTGCTGAAGCAGATCGAGCCGTTTCACTCGACCTTCCACCTTGGCCAGACGGTCAGCGCGCTGCAGCGCCAGGACGACGGCCGTTTCCTGCTCGAGACCTCGCGCGGCACCCGCTTTCTGACGCGCACCGTGATCATCGCGGCCGGCGTCGGCGCCTTCGAGCCGCGCCGGATGAGGGTCGAGGGCCTGTCCGATTTCGAGAACACGCAGCTGTTCTACCGGGTGCGCGATCCGGGCGCGTTCGCCGGGAAGCGGCTGGTGATCGCGGGAGGTGGCGATTCCGCGCTCGACTGGGCGCTGAATTTCGCGCGCGACGGCACCCATTCGGCCGACAGCCTGGTGCTGGTTCATCGACGCCACGAGTTTCGCGCCGCGCCGGCCAACGTGGCCAGGATGCACGAGCTGGTCGCCGAGGGCCGGATCCGTCTGATCACCGGTCAAGTCACCGGTTTCGAGCAGGCCGGCGGTCGCCTGGTCGCGGCGCAGTTGACCGGCGCCGACGATCAGGTGGTCACGCGCGTGCCGCTGGATGCGCTGCTGGTTTTCTTCGGGCTGACGCCGCGGCTGGGCCCGATCGCCGACTGGGGTCTGGAACTGGAGAAGCGCGCGATCGCAGTCGACACCGAGCGATTCGAGACGAACGTGGCGGGTGTTTTCGCGGTCGGCGACATCAGTATCTATCCGGGCAAGAAGAAGCTGATCCTGTCGGGCTTCCACGAGGCCGCGCTGGCCGCATTCGGCGCCGCCCGCTACGTATTCCCGAACAAGCCGATCCACCTGCAATACACGACTACGTCGACCCGGGTGCACAAGATTCTCGGAGTCGATACGCCGGCCCAGGCGGGGACCGCGCCGTGAGCGCGGTGCGCACGCTCATCAGCTGTTGCGCAGCCGGCCTGATGCTGGCTGCGGCTTTGCCGGCTCGTGCGAACTACGAGTCGGCCGATGCCCCGTTCGACTACTACGTGCTGGCGCTGTCGTGGGCGCCGACGTTCTGCGCGTCGCATCCGGCCGATCGTCCCGAGTGCGGACTGCGGCGGGGCTTTACGGTGCATGGTCTGTGGCCGCAGTACGCGGGCGGCGGCGGTCCGGAGCACTGCGGTGGCGCCGATTCGCTGGATCCGGCAACGATCGAACGCGTCAAATCGGCGATGCCCGACGAGCGCCTGATCCGCCACGAGTGGGTCGTGCACGGCACCTGCAGCGGCTTGTCTCCTCACGACTATTTCGTGACGCTGATCCAGGCGATCGGCCGACTGTCGATTCCGTCCGAGTTCGACGGCGAGAAGCCTCGCAGCCTGACTGCCGCTCAGATCGTTTCCGCGTTCGTGAAGGCCAATCCGTCGCTGACCGGCCGCTCGATCGCGTTGCGCTGCCGGGGTCCGAAGCTCGAGGAGGCCCGGATCTGCCTGTCGCGCGATCTGCATCCGGAGCCGTGCGGCCGCGACGTGCACACGACGTGCCGTCCGGGCAAGCTCACGATCGGGGTCGTGCATTAAAAGGCGGACCGAAGCACCTCGGGCCGCTTTCCGAAGCTGGGGTTCGTGAGCCGAGAACTACGGCAAACGCGGCCGCTTTTCGAAGCGGGTGTTCGTGAATAGGTCTTGCTCCTCGATCTGCAGGTAGGCGAAGTGCACGTTGCGCCGGTGATGCGCTTCGTACAGGGCCCAGCTGCGGAAACGCGCAAGCTCCAGATGCTCGACCGTCTCCAGCAAGCCGTCGCCGCGCAGGTAGGCGGCGCGCGTTTCGTCCTGCAGCGACCGCAGGTACTCGCGCATTTGCTCAAGCCGGCGGGCGGGGCCCGGCGCACCGTGACCCGGCACCACGATCGCGGGCGCCAGCGCTTGCAGCTGGCCGAGCGCGTCGATCCATTGGGACGGCCGACCGAGCTGCGTCTGCGGAACGACCCCGAAACTTGCGATGTCGCCGGTGAAAAGCACGCGGGACTCGCTGTCCAGCACGGCCACGGATCCGGGTTGCTCGGTCCAGCCGAAATGCAGAATTTGAATCGTGCGGCCGCCCGCGCTGATCGTCTGGCTGCCTTCGATCAGCCGGGTCGGCCAGACCACGCGGGTTGCGGCCAGTGCGTCGGTATCGGCCGTCGCTTTCACATCGGTGACGCAGGCATCGCAGTGCTTGTGCATGAAAGCGTCGGTTTCGCGATGCGCCAGCACCGGGATGCCGCGCGCGGTGAAGGCCGAGTTACCCAGCACCTGGTCCGGGCTGGCTTGCGTGTCGATCGCCAGCACGACGGGCCGATCCGTCAGCCGCGCCACCGCGGCCAGCAGCGCGGCGCCGTGCTCGGCGCTGCTGCCGGTGTTCACGACGATCACGCCGCTCGAGCCGACCAGCACGCCCAGGTTGGCCACTGCGCCCCGGTTTGCCATGGAGGCGGCCTCGTCGGCCCCGCGCTGTACGTACACGCCGGGCGCCATCCGCTGCAGCGGTCCGTAATCGGCCGCGGCCCACGCCGGCGCGGCTGCGGCCAGCCACGCGGCCGCCAGGGCGCGGAGCGGGCGGCATCGCAAGTGCGCAATAATCGCACCCACAACACACCACGGTCCGCCCCGGCGCGCGAGCGCACGGAGCGTCAGGGAGAATCCTTTCATGTCGATGCGCGTTTCGATCGCCGCTATCGCGCTTGCCTTCACGGCATTCGCCGCCCCCGCGGCGTTCGCCTACGACTATCCCACTGCCGACCGCGTGCAGTACGTGCTCGAATGCATGTACCGCAACGGCGGTTCAAGCGTGTACGTCTACAAGTGCTCTTGCGTGATCGACTCGATCGCGCAGAAATACAAGTACGACGAGTTCATCGATTCCTCGACGATCGCGCGCTACCAGACGATGCCGGGGGAAGGCATGGGAATGTTCCGCGATTCCCCGGACGAGCGCGCGGCCGCCAAGCGGTTTCGTGAGGTCGAAGCCGACGCGAAGAAACTGTGTAGCGTGCCGAAGTGATCCCGGCGGCGCGTCCCGCCGCATCCGGTCAGGACCCGGCGGCCACCGCACTGCGGATCGCAAACGAGGTTTCGAAGGTCGCGTTGCTCGAATCCACCACTTCGGCCTTCAGGTCGCCATCGGCGTGCGGGACGAAGTAGAAGCGGAAGTTCGGGTTTTCGCTGATCGTGAAGTCGATGTCGGCGCTCATCACGGGCTTGCCCGCATAGCTGACCTGCACCGTCCGGACGAAGCGGGGCGGGGCGTACAGGCGCGTGACCTGATCCATCGCCAGTCCGGACACGTTCGGGTGGCTGATCATCAGCTCGACCAGGTTCGGTTGATCCAGCTGGACACCGCCCTCGGTGCGGATTTTCATCCGGCCCAGGCGCGCCATCGCGGCTTCCAGGTCCTTGCCGGCGGGCGCTGAACATCCGCCCGCTGCCTTCACGTACTTCATCGTCATGTACAGCTTGCCGTCCTGCATCTCGGCGATCGCGCGCACCCAGGTGTAATCCTCGATGCGTATCCGGGTCTCGATGTCGGCCCGGCCGCTGTCCGGTGTCAGGGTGAACACCGCCCCCAGCGGCGACGGGTTCTTGTCGATCACCAGGTAGATTCTGCGAATCCAGCGCTGCGGCTGCTGCGGCTGCGCCGCGTGAATGAGGATCGGCACCACGGCCGCGTCCTCGGCGCGATTCGGAGCCTCGAGCGACACGACCTGATCGGCATCGGCCTCGAAGGCGCGGCCGGCGAACTGCGCCTCGCGCACCTTGCGCCAGGTCTCGGTCTGCGTTTCCTGCGCGCGCGCCGGCGCACTGAGCACGCCGGCCAGCAGCAGCGCCCCCACCAGCCAGATCGGATCGTTCCGGTTCATTCTTCCCATTCGAGCTCGGCGTACGCGGCCGTGATGTTGCGTCGATGATACCCGTCAAACAGCAGCCAGCGGTCGCGCTCCTCGGGCGCAACTTCCTGCAGCGCCTGGCCGATCGGATGGTGCGCGCGGATCGCCGCGCGGGTGCCCTCGGCCAGCGCCCGCAGGTAGCGCCGCTGCGCCGCGACAGCGTCGCGCCAGTTGCCGGAAGGTCCGTGGCCCGGGATGATGCGCTGCGGGCCCATCTGCTCGATCTCGTCCATCGCGGCCAGCCACCCGGTCACGCTGCCGTCCAGAGACGGAATCCTGCCCGCGAACAGCAGATCGCCGGCCCACAAGGTTCCGGTGCGTTCGTCGTAGACGGTCAGGTCGTTGTCCGTGTGTGCGGTGCGCCATGCCTTCAGGATCAGGGTCCGCCCGCCCAGGTCCAGCGAAAAGGGCTGGCCCGGCGCCACCAGGCGGGTCGGCATCACCAGATGTGAATCGCCCGCCTGCTCGCCGAGCGCCCGCCGCAGCGCACTGGCGTAGGCGGTGCTGCGCGCCGCCAGCGCCGGCCCCAGATGCACATGGCCGATGAACTGCGGATCATCGGCCGCAAACGCGCTGTTGCCATACACATGGTCGGGGTGCATGTGGGTGTTGATCACCGCGCACACCGGCCGGTCGGTCGCCGCCCGCACCGCCGCGCGCAACTGCGCGCCCTCGATCGGCGAGCCGCCGGTGTCGATCACCGCAACACAGCGGTCACCGACCACGAAACCGACGTTGGCGATCGCGCCCAGGTTGGCGGCCGATGTTTCCTCCTGCGTTCCGTAGAAGACGTACGCGCCCGCGCCGACCGGCGTGACCGCAAGCGGGGTGATCGACTCGGCGACGGCGCAGCGGCCGGCGAGCGCCAGCGCGATCAGCCACGCGTTCGTCGCGAGCCACGCCAGGCGGCGCGCCGCCGGCATCGGAAAATCGTCCATCGGGTATCGGAAGCCGGTTGTTATCCTAGCAACCACGACCAGGTCCGAGGCCGAGCTGGTCTGCATTCGATCCGGGCCCGAGCCGCCGCATGACCGATCTGACGCAATTCGACCGCTGGCGCCAACACGCGCTCGCACTGGAAGCCGGTGTCGCGCAGGCGGTCGTGGGGCAGCCGCGCGCGATCCGCCTGACCACGATGGCCCTGCTGGCTGGCGGCCACGTGCTGCTCGAGGGCAACGTCGGCGTCGGCAAGACCACGCTGCTGCGCGCGTTCGCGCGCTCGATCGGGGGCGGATTCGAGCGCATCGAGGGTACCGTGGACCTGATGCCCAGCGATCTGATCTACCACGCCTACATCGACGCGGAGGGCCGCCCACGGGTCGAGCCGGGACCGTTGCTGCATCATGGCCCTGATCTGGCGGTGTTCTTCTTCAACGAGATCAACCGCGCGCGGCCCCAGGTGCAGTCGCTGCTGCTGCGCGTGATGGCCGAGCGCAGCGTGCGCGCTTTCAACCGCGACAGCTCGCTGCCGTTCGTCACCGTGTTCGCCGATCGCAACCGGGTCGAACGCGAGGAGACCTTCGAGCTCGCCGCGGCCGCGCGCGACCGCTTCATGATCGAAGTGTCGGTCGATGCGCCGCTCGAGGAGGACCTGCGCTGGCTGCTGATCAGCGAGCCGCAGTTCCATGACGCGGACCAGTTGCTCGAGCGGGTGCCGCGCGGGGTGCTCGACTTCCACTCGCTGCGCCAGTGCGCCCAGGCGATCCAGCGCTCGGTGCGCGCCAGCGACGCGCTGCGGCGCTACGCGCTGGCGCTGTGGGACGTGCTGAATCGGCCGGCGGCGCACGGCCTGGTGCTGGACGGCGCCGATGTCGGACGACTGCTGCTCGCGGGGGCCAGCCCGCGCGGCGTTTCGATGCTGCTGCGGATGGCGCGCGTGCGGGCCTGGCTCGACGGTCGCGACTACCTGGCTCCCGAGGACCTGCGCGATCCGTGGCACGAAGTGATGACGCACCGGCTCGTGCTGGATCCGGTGTTCGAACTGCGGCGCGCCGAACTGGTGCCGCGCCTGCTGGCGCGGGTTCTGGATCGCGTTCCGGCTCCGTGATGGTCGACCACCGCGCCGGCGACACCGGTCAGGAGATCCTGTACCGGCTGGCGCGCCGCCCCTTGCACGGCCGGCCCGGTCGGCACCACTCGCGGGCGCCCGGCCCGGGGCTGGATGTGCACGGGTTCGCGCCGCTGGCGACCTTTCCGGACGTACGGCGCCTCGATCTGCACGTGTCGGCGCGCGATCCGTTCGGCCATTGGATCGTGCGGCTGCCCCGCCAGCGATCCAGCGCGACCCTGATCGTGCTGGCCGACCTGTCGGCCTCGATGACGTTCGGCCGGGCGCCGCGCAAGCAGGACGCGCTCGCCGACTTTGTCGACGCGCTGGGGCATTCGGCCTGGCGTGTGGGCGACGCGATCGGCTTCGTCGGTGCCGACGAGGCCGTGCGGGAGCAATGGACGCTGGCGCCGACCCGCAGTCGCGGCGCGACGGTGGAGCTGGCACGGCGGCTGCGCGGCGCCCATTTAAACGGCGCCGGCGCGGGCGCGATCAGTTTGGCCGCGCTGCGACTGGGCCGGCGGCGTGACGCGCTCGTTTTCCTGGCTTCGGACTTTCATTGGCCCGAGCCCGTGCTGCAGGCCGCGTGCGCCGCACTGGCCTCGCGCGATGTCGTGCCCGTGGTGCTGTGGGCCCCTGACGAGTTCGACCGCTGGCCGCGGCGTGGTCTGGCGGAAGTGCAGGACCTGGAAAGCGGCGAGCGCCGCGCCGTCTGGTTCCGCCCGTCCCTGGCGGCCGCGATGGCGCGCGCCGGGGCGCAGCGCCGCGCCGAGCTGCGGGCGCGATTTGCCGACTACGGCTGGCGTCCGTTTTTCTGCGATGGCGCGTTTCACGCGGCAGCGCTCAATGCGTACTTTCATGGCGAGGATCGCGCCTAGGGCGCTGCTGGCCGCGGCGCTGGCGCCGCTGGCCGGCGCGGCGTGGGCGCTGTCGGTGGAAACCGCGGAGCCGCGCCCGTTCGGCTACACGGTGGGCGATGTGCTGGAGCGCCGGCTGCTGGTCGATCGGGCCCGCGACGGCACCGTGGATCCTGCCAGCCTGCCGCGGCCGGGCCGCTACGGCCGCTGGTTTCAGTTGCGCGAGGCCGCCTTCGTGCCGGATGGCGTGCGGCTGGCCTACCAGATCGTCAACGTGCCGCTCCAACCGCAACAGGAGAACCTGCCGTCGCTGCGCGTGCGCGTGATCGCTCCGGACGGACACACGCAGGAAGCTGACGTCGGCCCGTTTACCGTGGCAATGACGCCGGTCGCGCACTTCGGCCCCGATGACGTGATCCAGGCCGACAACGTTCGGCCTGACCTCGACCCGCGGCCGATCGACACCGCGAGCCGGCGCGAACGGGTGCTCGCGTACGCGGCCGCACTGATCGCGCTGGCGGCGGTGCAGCTGGCGCCGGCGCTGGCACCTCGCTTCGGGTGGCGCCCAGCCGGACCTTTCGGTCGCGCCCGACGCGCGTTGCACCGATCGTTTCTGCGCGGCGATGATGTCGCCGCGCGGCGTCGCGCGCTTCGCTGCCTGCACCAGGCACTCGACGAAGCGGCCGGCCGGACCCTGGCGCTGGATAACGTGGAGCTGCTGTTCGGGACTCACCCGTGGCTGGCGCCGGCCCGGGCATCGGTGCAGTCCCTGCTGGCCGACTCGCGCGCCGCGTTTTTCGGCGAGGCGCCTCCGCCGCCTCGCGAGCGCCTGTTGGCGGTGGCGGGCCAGCTGGCCGACCTGGAACGCCGAAGGTGATCGTGTTCGAGCATCGCACGCTGCTGTGCTTGCTGCCGCTGGCGCTGCTGCCGTGGCTGCCGAGCGCGCGTGCCGCGCAGGCCCATTACCCCGCGCTGTTGATGATCGCGCCCGACGCGCTGTCGCGCTGGGCCGGCCGGCTGTTGCGCGGGTGCGCGAGCGTTGCGATCGCGTCGCTGGTGATCGCGCTGGCCGCGCCGCGCTCGCCCGAAACGACGGTGGAGACGGTCGGTCGTGGCGCGGAGATCGTGGTGCTGCTGGACCGCAGCCTGAGCATGGACCAGCCGTTCGGCAAGCCGTCCAACGCGGTGCTGGACCTGAGCGGACAGACCAAGGCGCAGGTCGCGCAGCGCTTGATCGGCGAGTTCGCGCGCCAGCGCGCCGACGACCTGTTCGGGCTCGTGCTGTTCAGCACCTTTCCGCTGCCGGTGCTGCCGTTCACGCAGGACCAGGACGTGATCCAGGGCGCGATCGGCGCCACCGGCACCAGCCGCGCGCTCGCAGACACCGATGTCGGTCTCGGGTTGCTGGCGGCGGCCAGCTACTTTGACCGTCGCGTCTACTCCGGCTCGCGTGTGGTGGTGCTGGTGTCGGACGGCGGGGCGCAGCTCGATCCGGTCACCCGCGAACGCATCGCCGATGCCTATCTGCGGGGGCGGATCGCACTGTACTGGCTGTACATCCGCTCCCGCTTCGGCCCCGGGCTGTCGGTTGCGGGCCGCAGCGACTCGCCGGCCGACGACGTGATCCCGGAGCGCGCGCTGAATCGGTACTTCCGCAGCCTGAAGAGCCCGTATCGCGTGTACGAGGCCGAGGATGCCGACGCTCTGCAGCGGGCGATCGTCGATCTGGGGCGGTTGGAGCGCGCGCCGCTGCAGCTGCGCACGCTGCGGGCGGGCGCTGACCTGCGGCGCTGGCCGCTCGCGCTCGCGCTGGTCGCGGCTGCTGTGATGGTTTTCGCCAACCTGCGGATGGTGAGGCCATGGCAGGTGGTCCCGTGAAGCGCTCTGCTCGGGGCGCGCTCCGGATCGCGCTGCTCCTTGCCAGCGCCGCGATGGCCGGCGCTTTGGCGCTTGAATGCTGGCAGCTTGCGCGCGCGCAGGAAGTGAATCGGCAACTGGCGCAGCGGCTGGCCCGTCGCCCGGAACAGCCGGCGCAGCTCGCATCGACCGCAAGCGATCCCCGGCTGTGGGTCGCGGCGGCTCGACCGTCGTTCAGCGCCGGTGGTGTCGCGCAGGCGGCCGCGCTGCTGCGACGCGCCGCCGATGCCTCGCGCGGCGAGTTGCGCCAGGTTGCGCTGTACGACCTGGGCAATCTGTACCTGAAGGAGGCGCTCAGGGTGCGCGAAAGCGGCGCCGACGCGTCGGCACTGCCGCTGCTCGAACTGGCCAAGGAGAGTTATCGCAGCGCGCTGCTGGAGCGTCCCGACCTGTGGGACGCCAAATTCAACCTGGAACTGGCGTTGCGCCTGGCGCCGGATCCGGATCCGGACGACACCGGCGCTCCGCAGATCCTGACCGGCGAGCGCGCGGTCACGACGATGCGGGCGTTCACGCTCGGGCTGCCATGAGCCTCGCGGCGCTTAGCCGCCTGCTCGCTCGCGCAAGCGGCGCGTTGCCGGTTCGGGCGGCGTTGCTGGCCGCCAGTGCGCTGACCGCGCTGGCGCTCGCGGCGCCGCATCCGGTGCTGCCGCAGCGCGTGTTGGACGGCATTGCGGTGCTGGACATCACGCAAAGCATGAACACGCTAGATGCGCTGCTCGACGGACAACCGGCGAGCCGCCTCGCGTTTGCGAAAGCCCGGCTGCGCCGCGCGCTGGCACGGTTGCCGTGCGGCGCACGGCTGGGTTGGGCCGTGTTTACCGAGTACCGCACTTACGTATTGCTGCTGCCGGTGGAGGTGTGTGCGAATTACGCGGAGCTGGCGGCGACTTTGGACCGGATCGACGGCACGATGGCGTGGGCCGGCGGCAGCCAGATCAGCAAGGGCCTGATGTCGGCTCTGCGAATCAGCGCGCGGATACCGGAGCATCCGGCCATCGTGTTTTTCACGGACGGTCACGAGGCGCCGCCGCTGCGCAGCGACTTCGTCCCGATCGTGCCGGACGACGCGACCGACCCGCACGGGATCATCGTGGGCGTGGGCGGCGACGCGCTGCGCCCGATTCCCAAGTTCGACCCCACGGGGCACCCGATCGGACTCTGGGGTCCGGAGGACGTGATGCAGGCGCCCCCGCGCGAATCGTTCGACCCGGTTCAGCAGGGCTCGGCCGTGTCGGCAGCCGGGGCACCCGCGGGCAGCGAACACCTCAGTTCGCTGAAGCAGTCGCATCTGCGCGAGCTCGCCGCGCTCACCGGTCTTGGCTACGTGCGCCTGCAGCCGACGACCGACGTCGCCGACCTGCTGCAGGACCAACGATGCACGCGAAGCCTCGCGGTGCCGGTCGATGCGCGCGCACCGCTTGCGGCGATTGCGCTCGCGCTTCTCGTTTTTGCGATCGGGCCGATCCGTCGTTTGCCGATCGGGATCGCGCGCCGGCTGCGGGCTAGTCGTACTTGATGTAGCGGAAGCGCTGATCGTCGCGCGGCGTGCCTTCCAGCGGCCCGCCCTCCAGGCCCGGCTGCCACTGGATCACCTCCTCGATCTTCTTCGCGAGGGCGAAGTCCTTGTCGGTGACTCCTTTGGCCGTATGCGTGCACAACTTCACGATCACGAATGCGTACGACACCGCCAGGTCCGGATGGTGCCAGGCCGCCTCGGCCAGATGGCCGACGGCATTGATGACCATCAGCGTGCCTTTCCAGCCCTCGGTGCGGTACTTGCGGCGAATCCAGCCGTTCTCGTAGGTCCAGTGCGGTAGCTCGGCTGCGAGCCGCTCGGCGACCTGCTCCTCGGAGTAGGCGACTTCAGACCGCTTCGTCGACGTGCTCATCGCAAGTGCTCCTTCAAGGTGCATTCTCAAGGCGCATTCGACGCCTAGGGTATACCGTCGCTGGCATATCAGGTTTGGCTTCGCGCGCGGCGCGGTCGAGAGCGCGGGCTTTGAGATTAACGACGAACCATGATGATGCAGGCGGGGTCTTGTTTGCTGCACCACAGCATGCGTGAATGAAAAACGGATGGCAGCGGGATTGCCAGAGCGCCGAATTTTGCTGTAACTTCAATGGCAGATCGCGGATTGTCAAATAACGCAAACCGAAACGCACGGACAATTCATCCCGGTGAGACAGCACCAGAGGTCTTGCCGGCGGTGATTCAAGGGCGTGAGGTGGATACTGCAATCAGCGTTCAGCGGCGGCCGTGCGGCTCGCGAGAGGCGCGCGACAGCTTTGAGGGCAAACGTAAGGAGACGCTCATGCATGGGGGAATACGCTTTCTATTAGTCGGAGCGGCAGCCGCAGCGATGGCGGGTACCGCGATGGCGAATTCTGATCTGGCCAAGTTAGAAGCCGATTCGAACAACTGGGCTGCGCAGTCGGGCGATTTCGCCCTCACGCGCCATAGCAAGCTGAATCAAATCAACAAGAGCAACGTTCACAAGCTGCAAGTGGCCTGGACCTTCTCGACCGGCGTTCTGCGCGGACACGAGGGCGGTCCTCTGGTCATCGGCGACACGCTGTATGTCCATTCGGCATTTCCGAACAAGGTCTGGGCATTGAACCTGGAAGACCAGACGATCAAATGGAAGTACGAGCCGAAGCAGGATCCGTCGGTGATTCCGGTGATGTGTTGCGACACCGTCAACCGCGGTCTGGCTTATGCGGAAGGCAAGATCTTCCTGCAGCAGGCTGACACCACGCTGGTCGCGCTCGATGCCAAGACCGGCAAGGTGATCTGGTCGGTGAAGAACGGCGATCCGAAAGTCGGTGCCACCAATACCAACGCCCCGTTCATCATGAAGGACAAGGTATTGACCGGCATTTCGGGCGGCGAGTTCGGCGTTCGCGGCTACGTCGCGGCGTACGACATCAACACCGGAAAACAGGTCTGGAAGGGCTACAGCATGGGTCCGGACACGGACATGCTGATCAACCCGAGCACGACAACGACGTACGCCGACGGCAAGACGGTTCCGGTTGGCGCGGATTCGTCGCTGAAGACCTGGCAAGGCGACCAGTGGAAGATCGGCGGCGGCACGACGTGGGGTTGGTACGGCTATGACCCGCAGCTGAACCAGATGTTCTACGGCTCTGGCAACCCGTCGACCTGGAACCCGACGCAGCGTCCCGGCGACAACAAGTGGTCCATGTCGATCTGGTCGCGCGATGTCGATACCGGCTCGGTCAAGTGGGTCTATCAGATGACGCCGCACGACGAGTGGGACTTCGACGGCATCAACGAGATGATCCTGGCCGACATCCCGGTGCACGGCAAGCCGACCAAGACCGTGGTGCACTTCGACCGCAACGGCTTCGGCTACACGCTGGATCGCACCAACGGCATGCTGCTCGTGGCCGAGAAGTATGACCCGTCGGTGAACTGGGCCACGGGCGTCGATATGAAGACTGGCCGACCGGTAGGCGTTCCGAAGTACTCGACCGAGCACAACGGTCAGGACGTGACGACCAAGGACGTGTGCCCGGCCGCTCTGGGTACCAAGGACCAGCAACCGGCGTCGTTCGATCCGCAGACCGGCCACTTCTACGTTCCGACCAATCATGTCTGCATGACCTATGAGCCGTTCAAGGTCGAGTACACCGCCGGCCAGCCCTATGTCGGGGCCACGCTGACGATGTTCCCGGGCCCGACGACCCCGGTCAACGGGATGCAGGGCAGCATGGGCTCGCTGATCGAGTGGGATGCGGGCACCGGCAAGATCGTGAAGTCGCATCCCGAGAAGTTCTCGGTATGGAGCGGCGTGCTGACGACCGACGGCGGCATCGCCTGCTACGGAACGCTGGAGGGCTACCTGAAGTGCGTCGATGCGAACGACGTCAACAAGGAACTGTACAAGTTCAAGACGCCGTCCGGCATCATCGGTAACGTGAACACCTGGACCTACAAGGGCAAGCAGTACATCGGTGTGCTGTCCGGGATCGGTGGCTGGGCCGGCATCGGCATGGCCGCGGGTCTGGAGAAGGACACCGACGGCCTGGGTGCGGTCGGTGGCTACAAGGAGCTGTCCAAGTACACGGAGTTGGGCGGTCAGCTGACGGTCTTCACGCTGTCGCAATAACTTCGAGTCGTTGTCGATAGGGGCGCGCGAGCCTGGCTCGCGCGCTTTTTTATGCAGTGGCAGCAGGCGCAGTTTCCGCCAGCTGCGTCACGAGCGAATCGGAACCGACATGGACAAGATCTTTCTAAGCGGCCTGCGCGTCGAGGCGATGGTCGGCATCTACCCGGACGAGCGGACCTCTTCGCGTCCGGTCGAAATCGACCTGGAGATCGCAGTGCCGGGCGACCGGGTGTTCCGATCGGGCGACGTCGCCGACACGGTCGACTACGCGGCGGTTTCGGAGCGGATCCGGGCCGAGCTGGCCCGTGTCCGGTTCGGCTTGCTGGAACAGATGTCTCAGGCCATCGCCGGCATCCTGCTCGACGAATTCGGATCGCCGTGGGTGCGTGTGACGGTCGTCAAACTCGGCGTGTTGGGCGATGGCGTCAAGGTCGGCATTTCCATCGAGAGGCGAGCCGCAAAGTCCCGCAGTTCCCGCGTCGCGCCGCGTCGCAACGGGGTTCCGGTCGGGCCGGACTACCGGATGTTGATGTCCGGTGGGATCGACGGAGGTGATGGCGCGGCGCAGCATGTCCAGGCGAACTCTGGTACACCAAGGTAGGATCTGGCGCGTTGTTGTTGCCTAGCGTGTGCCGCTAGGACGGAGCGACCCATCGAGAGCAGAACCCCAAACGATGGGGCGGCGGGAGGCAGACAATGGGAGCGGCTTCGTTCAGTGCGCTTGCGCTTTTTTCGACGATTGCAGTAGTTCAACCCGTTTACGCGGATGATCCGCCGACAAACGTTCCAGGAGCTGACGTGCCGGCGGCGACCGGCTCGGATCGGGCTGCGGTCCCGGCGCCCGCCGGCAGCGCCGATGCCGTTCCGTACCGCGTCGTCGACGGGGATCACGTTGACGCCAATACGTTGAAGGGCTGGCAAACTTGGCGAGCGATGGCGTGCGACCGTTGCCATGGGCCGGACCAGGAAGGGCTGGTGGGTCCATCGCTTGTGCAGTCATTGAAGGTTATGACGAAGGACGAGTTCAAGGCGGCCGTGTTGGACGGGCGAGTTGAAAAGGGGATGCCCGGTTTCAGCGCTGTGCAGACCGTGGTCGACAACATCGACAACCTGTATGCATACCTGAAAGGGCGCTCGGATGGCGCCATCAAGCCAGGAAAGTTGAAAGGGATCGAATGAGTGTTTTGTTTCGCGGCTGGGTGTGGACCCTCGTCGTCGCCGCGCTGACCGGGGCGGCCGGACTCGCCGCGGCGGACGACGCTCCGCCCGTGACCGGGCCTCAGCCGGCCGCAGGCGCCGCCAAGCAGGAACCGGCTGCCGTGCCGCAACCGGCCGCCGCGCCGCAACCGGCCGCGAGCCCTGCAGCGGGCGGGGGCGGGGACAAGCCGCTGTACCGCGTGGTTGACGGCAACCACGTCGATGCCAACACGATGAAGGGGTGGCGTACCTGGCGCGCGCTGGCGTGCGAGCGCTGCCACGGCGCGAACCAGGAGGGTCTGGTCGGCCCCTCGCTGGTGGACGACCTGAAAACGCTGTCCCGGGAGGACTTCAACAAGTGCGTTCTCGAGGGCCGCATCGACAAAGGCATGCCGAACTTCGGTGGGATCAAGTCGTTGGCCGACAACCTCGACGACCTGTACGCGTTCCTGAAGGGGCGCTCGGACGGAGCCATCCCGACCGGTCATTTGAAGGAAATCGAGTGACCGGGCCGATTCGTCCGCGCAACTGGATCGCGGCCGCTGCGGCGGCGCTCGCGTTTGCGGCCGGCGCGCGCGCCGCCGACACTCCCCCGCCGGCCGGTGACGGCGTGCTGCGCGTTTGCGCCGATCCGAACAACATGCCGCTGTCGAACCGCAACGGCGAGGGCTACGAGAACCGGATCGCCGAATTGCTGGCGCGGGAACTCGGCTGGAAGCTGGAGTACACCTGGTTTCCTCAGCGCATGGGGTTCATCCGGAACACGCTGAGAGCGCGCGACGCAGACCAGGACCGCTTCAAGTGCGATCTGGTGATCGGAGTTCCGGTCGGATACGAACTGACGCTGACCACGCCCGCCTATTACCGCTCGACCTGGGCGATGGTGATTCCGAAGGGCAAAGGGCTGGACGATATCCATGCGCCCGATGACCTGTTGAAGATAGACCCGGCGAAGTTGAAAAAGCTGCGTTTCGGGCTGGTGGGGCGCTCGCCGCCGACCGACTGGCTTCTGAAGAACAACCTGATCGAGCAGGCGGTGCCGTTCGCCACGCAGTCCGGAGACCCGGAAGCGTACCCCGGCGAGCTGATCGACAAGGAACTGGCGGCCGGCCATGTCGATGTCGCGTTCGCCTGGGGACCGATTGCCGGCTACTTCGTCAGGCACGCCAAGCCGCCGGGAATGCAGGTCCTGCCGTTTCCGCCCAGCCCGGACATCAAGTTCGACTACGAGATCTCGATGGGCGTACGCTTCGGCGAAAAGGAGTGGCGTGATCGGATCGCGGGCCTTATCGCCCGCAACAAGAAGGAAATCGACTCGATCCTTCTGTCCTATGGAGTCCCGCTGCTGGACGATCGGGGCAACCTGATCCAGACGGGCAACTGAAGAAGCGGTTCGGGATGCCGTTTTATCGCCATCCAAGCGCCCGCGCGGCCCGGCGCGAGGACCGTCAACGCGCGGCGCGCCGCGTCGCGCCGGTTGCGGCCGCCGCGCTGAGCTTCGCGCTGCTTTTCGGGCCTGGCACTGCGCGCGCGGAATCGAGCGAGATCTCGCGGGCCGAGACGCTGCTGTTCATGTCGCCGCACCTGAAGGAGCTGCAGCCGCCGAGCCGGCTGCACTATGCATTCCACAAGAGCGGAACGCTGGAAAAGGGCTTTTCGGATACGGTCGACATCGACATCACCACCGGGCCGGACGGCAGCAGGAAGGGCGTGGTCAGATTTTTCTCCGGAAAGCGCCAGATCAAGTACCCGGAGGTCGAGCGTGCCGAGGGCAATCCGGTGCTGCTGTTCTATCTGGAGCGGGAAATCCGCGAAATGTCGCGCTTGACCGGCGGGCAACCGAATCACTTCCGGCAAAGGATCCGCACGGCGCTGGCCCAGTCGGCGCAGATCAAGGACGTCGACATCCGTTTTGGCGGCCGCACGATGCGGGCGCAGCAGATCACCATCTCGCCGTACGATTCCGATCCGAACCGCGAACGCTTCGACCGCTTGGCCACCAAGCAGTACGTCTTCACGATCTGCGAAACGATCCCCGGTGTCGTGTACGAGATGCGAGGCGTCGTCGGGGCGCCCAGCGGATCGTCCGCGGACGAGGCCGTGATCGACGAGACGCTGACGTTCGCCTCCGCCGGGGTGCCCAAGTAGGATCGGCTCGCCGATCCGCTCACGGAGCATTACGGTATGTTGCGGTCATCCGGCCTCCTGCTCGCCTGCGCAGTCGCAGCGGCAGGGTCCTCGATCGCGCAGTCCCCGCAGATCAAGCTGCCCGGCAGCGGCCTTTTCATATTGCCGGTCGATGCCGGCCAATCGCTGCTGAGGCAATGCTCCCGCGCTGCGCCGGCGAATGTTTCCCAGTTTTGGAATCCGTCACCCGAACAAATCCAAAAACTCGAATTGCTGCTGCCCAAATACGTTCGCTATGGCGCCGGTCGGAAGCCCGGCATCCCGGACGACGTGGAATATCACCGCCAATATGTCGGCATTGTTGTCAACGGGAAACGGCTGATATATGGAAACTTCTATCCGGTGAGCGTTTCTGGTTACTTCGACGAGAAATCGACGCCGGTGATCATCTGCGATGGCGGCGCGGCCTTCTGGGGAATCGTGTTCGAGCCGGAATCGAATGTATTCCTCGATCTGCAGGTCAACGGGTCGATTTGAATTCGAGGCGGGTCCAGAGACCGTCCGGGGAATTCACTTGATGCCTTTGAGCTGCCCCTTGGTCAGCTCGTCCAGGGGCTTGACGCCCTGGCAATCGCGACCGAGGTATTTCATCGTGGTTTCATTCTGCAAGGTGTGATTGCCGCCCGGACCGGTCGTGGTCATGTCGACCTGGGTCGAAATCGTGTCGCCGGTGACGGCGCTTTCGCCCTTGCCGGCCGTGCCCCGGCCCTGGCTCATGCAATTGAACTCGAAACGGGTCTTGTTGCCGGAACGGTCGATCTTTGCCGTCTGGCAGTGACCCTGAGGATCGACGATCGGCTCGTTACGGGCTGCCATCGCTTCGCTGATGCAGATGCGGTGAGTTGTGGCGCCAGCGTCCGAAGCGGACATGCGGCTCGTCGTGGCTTCCATCCGTTTGCGCTGCTCGGGCGGCATGTTGAGCATGCCCTGTTCCATTTGATGGCGGGCGGCAGCCATTTGCTCGAGCATGTCGTGGCCGTCCATCATCTGGCGCACGACCTTGAATTCCCATAGACCGGCCTTCTGACCGGAGTCCTGGGCAAGTGCCGTCGCGTTGGCCGCGATCAGAATCCAAAACGCTGTCCGCATCATGAGTCACCTCCCGCAGCGCAGCCGGCTAAGCCGGCCAATGGATCAATTCACCCTGTCCCGCGAACGCCAGATCCCCGACCCAGCGTCGGACACGGATCGACGGCCGGCTCAACGACGCGAACCGCGATGGTAGCTCCTTCCACGAGCGCGCCAGCAGCACCAGGAACCCGAGCGGGAGCTCCCCGGCGTCGTTGAAGGTCGGCCCCGGCGATGGCGGGGGCCCGGCGAACACGAGCGAGCCACGCCGCATCGCGAAGCCCGGCCGCGCGCCGCACGCGCCCAGCGTGGCGATCGTGCCGCCCTGCATCCGCGATCCGCAGTAATCGCCGCATGCGCCCTCGGCCAGGATCAAACCGCGCCGCATGTGATCGCCGGCGCGGTCGCCCACCCGGCCGCCGACGATCACGACTCCGCCGCGCATTCCGCGGTGCTCGCCGGGCAGCGCCGCGCCCAGGTAATCGCCGGCATCTCCGCCGATCCGCATTAAGCCCCCCACCAGCCCGCTCGCGGCGTACGCATCGACGCTTCCGCTCACGTCGATGCGGCCGCCGCGCATCCCGATGCCGAGGTAGGCGCCGGCGCCACCCTCGACGCGTATCTGACCGTCCTGCATGCCGGCGCCGATCCGGTCCAGGCGCACGCCGTCGCCCTCGATCAGGATCCGGGGACCGGCCGTGCCGCGCACGTCGAACCACTCGCCCACCGGCACGCTGCGGCGCCCGTAGGCGAGCGGCAGCCGCGCGACCGCGTCGGCGGTCTGCCCCGCCAGCCGCTCCGGCGTCAGCAGCGACAGATCCAGCCGGAACGCTGGCGCCGCGCGCAGCCGCAACACCAATTCCGTCACGGCAGCAGCGCCCGCAGCGGGAAGTGGAACTTGCCGAGCTTGCCGCCGTAATTGCCTGCGCTCAGCCGCAGGATTCCGCCGGCAGCGCCCACAGCGCACACCGCCCGCAGTCCGGCCTGCATCGAATGGCGCACCGCCTCCTCGGTCAGGCCGTCGATCACGATTTCCAGAACGCATTCGACATCCGGCCCCAGCTCGGAGTCGACGCTGGCGCGCAGCGTTGGGCAGAACGCGTGATTGGTCGATGCGATCAGCGCTTTGTACTTGGAGCCGACCTTGGAGCCGGAACGGGCGATGCCGCCCGGAAACGGCATGATCGCGCCGCTCACCCGTCGCATCGCCTCGATCGCGGCTTCCGCGGCCGCCAGTGCCTGCGAGGCGCCGGACGCGAGGATCAGGAAGTTGCCGCCCCCGATCGCGTCGCTCATCGCCGCCGTGTCCTCGGCGATGAACTCGCCGTCCATCACCGGAACGCGCCAGTAGTGGCGCCCCCCGATCACTTTCGATATCTGGTGACCGTCGCCGAAGTAGCGCAAGGTCTTGCCCAGCGGCAGCGGCCGGCCGCTGGCGATCCCGGAGAACACCGCGCTGGTCGGCGAGGTCAGGACGCATTGACCGACGCGCCGCTCCAGCTGCTTGGCGAGCTCGCTGCTGGAGGTTGCGAACAGCAGCACCGCAATGCCCGGCCGTCCGTCGGGCGTCCGCGCCCCGTCGAGCTCGCACTCGATGCCGGCCTCGAGGCCGCATCCGATCACCGAGGTCGCGAACCCCGTCATCGAGACGGCGGCCGTCCGGGCCCACCCCAGCGTTTGAGCCGTGATGATCAGGCGCGTGCCGCGCATCGCGAAGGCCTCCGCGAAGGTGTCGTCCACCGAGACGCCGTTCACGATCACCTGCGGGCCTCGCGACATGCGTGCACGATCAGCTCGGAACCGCACTCGCACAGTTCGTCGCGATCGATCCGGAAACCATGCGCCGAGGTGGTCTGGTAGCGCTCGAAGTATTCGGCCACCTCGGCCTCGATCGAGCGGTCGTATTCCGGCTTGACCGCGTGCACGCTGCCGCGGGTGACTGCTACCAGGCGCCCGTCGCGCACGATCATCTGGCCGTCCTTGAATACGTATTCGGGCGTCCTGAACATCCGCTCGCGGTCGGGATCGTCGCGGTACACGACGATGTCGGCCGCGGCGCCGGCGCCCAGATGTCCGCGGTCGGCCAGGCCGAGAGTGCGCGCAGGCCCCGCGCGCGTCATGATCGCGATCTCGTACAGCGAGTACTCGCGCGTCAGGCTGCCGAGGATCGAGGCGGCGCGCGCGTCCGGATTGATCTTCTCGAACATCTCGTTGCGAAACGCGCGGTCCGCAAGGAGCCGGATCAGGTGCGGGTAGGTGGTGAATGGGGCGCCGTTCGGATGGTCGGTCGTCAGGAAGATCCGCCAGGGATCGCGCACCGACAGGAAGATTTCCAGCCCGATAGCCCACTGCAGCGCATTGACGAAGCTCTGGTCGCGGTAGCGGAACGGTACGACGCCGCAGCCGGCGTCGCACTCGATATCCATGATCACCGATTTGCGCGGTGAGCCGACGTCCGCGTTGCGAAACTGCGCCATGCTGTCGCCGGAGGCGGTCACGGTCTGGCCGAACATGATCTGCCCGACGTCGGCGCTCACGTTCGGATTCGCGTTGATCGCCTCGGCGATGCGGCCCGCCGCCGAGGAGAACTTGCGATCGCCCTCGGTGCCATAGCTGTGAAACTGGACATGCGTCAGGTGGATCGGCAAGCCTTCGGCCGCCCCGATCGTGGCCAGCGTCGTATCGACGTTGCCCGGCACGCCCAGATTGCAGCCGTGCACGTGCAGGCCGTGCGGCACGCCCAGTTCGTGAACGGCCCGTGTGAGCGCGTGCAGCACCCGGCGCGGAGTGACGCGGTAATAGGCGTGCTCCTCATCGACGTCAAGGCTGCGCTGGTTGAACTTGAACGCGCTGATTCCGCCCGGATTGACCACCTTGATCGCGATCGAATGCGTGCAGTCCAGCACCCAGGCCACGTAGTCGTTGATCCGTGACTGCGGCTGTCCCGCGGCCAGCATCCGCAGGAAGAAGTCGTCGTTGCCCAGCAGCGCATAGCACCCTTTGTCGACGATGGGAGTGTCGCCCAGCTCCAGGTGCGTCTGGCGCGCGTTGATCGGCAGCATGGCCGGCTCGAAGCAGGCGGTGTACCCCATTTCGGCGTAGCGATAGCCGGTTGCCAGCGTGCCGGGCGTCGCGTGGCCGCAGCTGGATCGGGTCAGCGCGGTTCGCGGATCGCAAGCCTGCCGGTGGTCCTCGGGCAGCAGCAGCCGCGCGAGGTTCACCTTGCCGCCGCCGATGTGCGTATGCAGGTCGATCGCACCCGCCATCACGATGCGGCCAGACACGTCGAGCGTCTGTGCGGCCGCGGCATCGGCCGGCGGGTCGATGATGCGTCCGTCGCGCACGTAGACGTCGCGCACTTGCCCGTCGATTCCATGCGCCGGATCCATCATCCGGCCGCCGGCCAGCCGCATCAGCATCAGGGCAATTCCTGACAGATGGCGCGCAAGACGCGCGCGCAGGAGGCCCGCTCGCTCGGGCGCGTCGCCACCAGGCGCATCGTCAGCACCTTGTCGGTTCTTACCAGGTGGCCGGCATGGTCGAGGCCGGGGGTCGCGACCGGAAAATACACGTCGGCGCGGTCGGCGGCGGCCGCATTCGGGCCCGCGAGAAGGATCAGCGGCGCTTCAAGATCCTCTGGCGGCGGCAGATCCGACAGCGTCGAGATCCACGTCAGCGCGTCCGCCTCGCGGCGGGCCAGCAGCCGGCGCGCGTCGAACAGGTAAGGATCGTATTCGGGCCGGCCGGTCGCGAAGCTGGTCCGAAACGGACAGCCAACCTGCCACAGCAGCACGGCGTCGGCCGTCAGGTCGGCTTCGCTGCCGCCCAGCGGAACTCCCGAAAAGCGCGTTGTGCGGCTCAGCGCCGCCAGCGTGCGCTGGATCGCTTGCACGCTCAGTTCGGCGTGCGGGAAATTCAGGTCGGCTGCGGCCCAGACGAGCACGCCGTAGCGGGCCGCCTGCATCGCGTTCGACAGCTCGCGCAACCGCTCGAGCGGCACCGAACCGGCGTGCTGTGCATCCAGCCGGACGCCGGCCACCAAGGCGCCCAGCGCGCCGAGCACATCGGGCAGCTCCGGCTGCCCGCATGCGATCCAATCGGTGCGCCCCGGGGCGTCCGGCGGCGGCCGCGCACCGAGGAAGATCGAGCGGCGATCCTTGTCCTTCAGGCCGAACAGGGTTCCTCCCGGCGCGGCGATCCGCTCGAAAAAGCGGGGAAAGCGGCTGATCACGTCGGTTCCGACGACCACCAGCAGGTCGGCCCGATTGCGCACTTCCGCCAGCGTGGTCGTGATCGCGCCGCGATCCTGGAACGCCAGCAGATTGCGGAACTTGGCCGTGGATCCTGCGTGATCGAGCACGGCGCCGCAACGGTCGGCCAGCTCGACAGCGGCGCGCATGCCGGCTACGTCGGTAGCGAGTCCTCCGATCAGCGGTTGCACGGCCTCGCGCAGGATCTTGGCCGCAGCCTCGACAGCCTGCTCGAACGTCGCGGCAGATCCGCCCACGCGCGCGGAATCCTGCCCCGCAGCCGACTGGCGCGCGAAGCCTGCCCGGCTCAATTCGCAGCCGCGCGCCGAGACGCTGACGGTCCCACCGTCGGACGCGCTGACGCCCACGTCATCGCATAGCAGACCGCAGAACGGGCAAGTGCAGACTATGGCCGCGGCAGAGCGCTGTTGACTTCCGGTTTGGCTCGCGAGCATGCGGCGATTGTAGCCACGAGGACGTTGAGCCTGGCAGGCACATCCAGGGTAGTATCCTTCGCGCGGGGAGGATCGGCTTCGAGTAGGCTGCGAGCCCCTGAAGCTTCCCCCGCGGCCTTCATGGGACCGCGCTTGCTGCCACGCGGCCGACCCGGATAGAACCATGCAAAGCCCGGCTGGTGCATCCCGTCACGCAGTGCCGACCCCTGCTCATATCCGGGTCACGGCGCCGGCACGGCTGCACTTCGGTTTCGTCGACCTGCATGGCGGACTCGGTCGTCGCTTTGGCAGCCTCGGACTGGCGATCGACCGCCCGGCCGTGCGGCTGCGTGCGTCGCACGCGGCCGAAACCGAGGTCGTCGGTCCGGGAGCCGAGCGGGTTTCGCATGTATTGAGTGCGCTGAACCAGCGATACGGCGTCGACCTTGCAGCACGGGTCGAGATCGAGGAGGCGATCCCGTCGCATGCCGGTCTGGGTTCGGGAACGCAGATCACGCTGGCCGCCGCGGTTGCGCTGTGCGCGCTGTCCGGACAGATCGTGTCGGTCCCGGAGCTGGCGCGAGGTTTGCAGCGCGGCGCGCGCTCCGGGATCGGTGCTGGCGTGTTCGAGCTGGGCGGCTTCGTCGTCGACGGCGGTCGCGGGGATGCCGATGCGGCCCCACCGGTTATCAGTCGGCTGCCGTTTCCGGAAGACTGGCGCGTGGTGCTGCTGTTCGATCGGCAGCTGACCGGCCTGCACGGTGAGGGCGAAGTTGCGGCGTTCCGGGATCTGCCGCACTTCCCAGAGCGCGAGGCCGAGCGGCTGGCGCGCCTGGTGTTGATGAAGCTGCTGCCGGCCCTGGCCGAAGCGCGTCTCGAGGAATTCGGTGCCGCGCTGACCCAGTTGCAGCAAAGGATCGGTGATCACTTTGCCCCGGCGCAGGGCGGGCGCTATGCGAGCCGGCGCGTCGAGCGTGGCCTACAACGGCTGGCCGACTGGGGCGCCGCAGCCTACGGCCAGAGCTCCTGGGGTCCGACTGGATTTGCGATCTTCGGCGGGCAGGCGGCGGCCGAAGCCGCGGTGCAGCGCCTGTCCGGTGCGCGCGATGGCATCGAAGCCGAATCGATCGAGATCGCGCGCGGGTGCAACCGCGGCGCTCAATTGCATCCGGTGTATGCGATCGCGGGCCGGGCGGTCGCGGCCTGAGCGGGCCGCTCGGGCCCATTCCCATTTGCGCAATCAAGGTCGATTTTGATGGAACATCGGTACATCCTGCATTTCCTGACGCCCGCGCGCCACGCCAGTCCGTTCGACGTGAACATGGCGCTGGACGCGGGGTTCGATTCCGTGATGCCGTATACGCAGGTGACCATTGATGACGTGGCCCCGCTGACGCAGGACGCGATCTTCTCGCGCGGCCCGAACGGAGTCAGACGGACCGGCATCTTCATCGGGGGCCGCGAGGTCGAGCTGGCGCATGAGATGCTCGAGACGGCTCAGGCGGCCATGGTGCCGCCGTTCGAGGCGTCGGTGTTCGCCGATCCGAGCGGTGCCTACACGACGGCCGCCGCGATGGTGGCCGAGGTCGAGCGCCTGCTCAGGGCCTCCAACCGCGCGGGCTTGCAGGGACTGAATGTCGTCGTCTACGGCATCGGCCCGGTCGGGGTCTGCTCGGCGGTGCTGGCCGCCGGCGCCGGCGCCCAGGTGACGATCGTTTCGCACAACAGCGAGGTGCGGGCGCGCAGCGTGGCCGCGATGTGCCAGGCCCGCTTTGGCGCGATGATCCGGGGCCGCTCTGCGAGCGACTCGGAGCAGAAACGCTCGATGCTCGGCGACTGCCACGTGTTGCTGTCGTGCGGCAAAGCGGGGGTGCGGCTGTTCAGTCGCGACGAGCTGGCCGCGGCGCGCGAGCTGCTGGTGGCGGCCGACGTGAACGCGGTGCCGCCGGAGGGGATTGAAGGCGTCGGCGCGATGGACCGCGGCAAGCCGCTGGTGGCCGGATCGGGCCGCGCGCTCGGCATCGGGGCCCTGGCCATTGGCAACGTCAAATTCAAGGTGCAGCGGGCTCTGTTCGAGAAAATGCGTTCATCAGATCGCCCCGTGTTCCTGGATTTTCGCGACGCCTTCGAACTGGCTCGCGAACTGAGCCCCGACTCGGGACACTAGCGCCTGCGGCCGATCGACTGGAAGCGGTCTGACCGGGCACTGCGCGAACCGATCCGATGTCTGAAGCGGACCGCTTTCTGGTGGTGGCGCACTCGGCGCGTTTGCTCGTGCAGTCTGCCGCGCGCGCGCGCCATCCGGTGTGCGCGTTGGATCTGTTCGACGACGCCGACACCGGCCGCTTTGCGCTGCACAGCGAGGCGGCGCAGCCGCGCGCCGGCGAGGGCGCGGGATTCGATCGGCAGGACCTGCTGCTACGGGCTGCCCGGCTGTGTCCACCATCACGATGCCTCGGACTGGTCTACGGGGCCGGCTTCGAGGACGACACCGAGACGCTGGCGCTGCTGGCCCGAGGCCGCGAGCTGCTCGGCAATCCGCCCGAGCTGGTCGCGCGTCTGAAGGATCCGGCCGAATTCTTCGGCCTGCTGGACCGGCTGGGCATTGCGCATCCGCCGACCGTGTTGGCGCGGCCCGAGCGGCGTCGCGGCTGGCTGTTCAAGCGGCGCGGCGCGACCGGGGGCTCTCACGTGGTCGACGCCTCGTTGGTGGACTGCGATTCGGCCGCGCGGGACGGATATTTCCAGCGCCGCGCAGCGGGTCGGAACCTGTCGCTGCTGTTTCTGGCCAATGGCCGGCGCGCCGAGGTGATCGGCATTTCGCGCCAGCTGACGCGAGGCGTCGGCGATCGGCGATACACCTACGCAGGAGCCGTGGGTCCAATCGGCGTTCCGGCTGCGGTGTCCCGCACCCTTCGCGATGCGCTGCAGGCGCTCATCGAGCACACCGGACTGGTCGGCTGCAACAGCGTCGACTTTCTGTTGGACGACGATCGTCCGGCCGTTCTCGAGATCAACCCGCGCCCTTCGGCGACGATGGACTTGTACGACGCGGATTGGCCCGACGGGCTGTTCGATGCACACTTGAACGCCTGTCGCGGGCGCTTGCCCCGGGGCTCGCGCGCGAGCCCCGCAAGGCCGGTGCGGGCCCATGGGATCGTCTACGCCCGGGCCCGGCTGCGCATTGCGTCCAACATTGGATTCCCAGCCTGGTGCAGCGATATTCCGCGCCCCGGCAGCGACCTTGCGATCGATGTGCCGGTCTGTACCGTGCACGCCGGCGGCACTGATGCGCGGGCGGCACTGCGGCAGTTGAGCCGGCGCCGGCGCCAGACCGAGCTCAGGCTCACAGGACAACCGGATTCGGAGGAGACCGAGAATGAATGCAACCATCGCGCGCCCGAGCGTCAATCGCACCGCGGCTCCCTTGGTCGCGTCGCTGCTGGAACGCCGCAGTGAACTGCGGCTGGACGTGCGCAGACACGACACTGGCGCAACGCTGGTCGACGCCGGAATCAGGGCGCCCGGCGGCTTGGAGGCCGGACGGCGCATCGCTGAAATCTGCATGGGCGGTCTGGGGCAGGTTCAGTTGACCGCCAGCAGGGGACAATGGCCCATCACGCTGTCGGTCACCGCCAACGATCCGGTACTCGCCTGCCTGGCCTCACAGTACGCGGGGTGGTCACTGTCCAGCGGCACCGGCAAGACCCGGTTTCATGCGCTCGGGTCGGGACCGGCGCGCGCGCTGGCCGTCAAGGAAGCGCTGTTCGAGGAGTTGGGATATCGCGATCAGGCATCGTCGACCTACCTGGTTCTTGAGGTCGACCGCGAGCCGCCGGCGGAAGTGGTCGAGAAGGTGGTGCGCGACTGTCAAGTCGGGCCGGAGCAGTTGACGATCGTCTTGACGCCCACCAATAGCCTGGCGGGTATGGTGCAGATCATTGCGCGCGTACTGGAAGTGGGAATGCACAAAGCGCACACGCTGGGATTCCCCCTGGGTGCGGTGGTGGACGGCGCGGCCACCGCCCCGCTGGCCCCGCCTGGCTCGGATACATTGACTGCGATGGGGCGAAGTAACGATGCGATCCTGTTCGGCGGCATCGTTCAACTGTTCGTTCGATGCGAGGACGCGGCCGCCGAGGGTCTCGCGGGTCAGCTCCACAGCCAGGGGTCGCGCGATTACGGCAAGCCGTTTGGGGCGATCTTCAAGGATTACGGCTTCGACTTCTACAAGATCGATCCGATGCTGTTCGCGCCCGCGGTTGCGATCGTGACGAATCTCGCGTCGGGACGCACGTTCCGGGCTGGCGCTCTGAACGACGAACTGCTGATGCAGTCGTTCGCCTCGTAACGCTCGCTCGATGAATTCGGGATGGCGGGACGGCGCGCTCCGGCAGCGGCATTTCCTGGCCGCCTGCGAGCTGGACGTGGCCGCGTTAAAGCCCGGCAACGTGCGGGTCGGGACCCCCGCGCACGGAATGCACGCGGACGATTTCGTTCGCAGCGCACACGCTTGTGCGGGTGCGCTGAGCCAGCGCGGCGCATCGGTCGGGCAGCGCGTGCTCGCCGCAATCCGCTGCACCCAGCGGGTTGTGCAATGCAATACCAACCTGGGCATCGTGTTGCTGGCGGCCCCGCTGTTCTGCGCCGCCGAGACGGGAGGAGACCTGCGCACCTCGCTGGCACGGCAACTGGCCGGGCTGGACCGGCGGGATGCAGCGCTGGTTTACGAGGCGATCCGGCTGGCTCGTCCGGGCGGGATGGGCACCAGTGTGCGGCACGACCTGAGCGCGGAGCCGCAGGTGACGCTGCTGGAGGCGATGCGCGAGGCGCAGGATCGCGACAGCATCGCGCGCCAGTATGCGCGGGGCTACGGCGACGTGTTCGACCTGGGGCTTTCGCAGTGGCACGACGCCTTGGCACGATTCGAAAACGAGTCGTGGGCGGCCACGTGGTTGTATCTTGTATATCTGTCGACCTGGCGTGATTCACTGATCGAGAGGAAGTTCGGAACCGCTACCGCGCAGACGGTATCCGAGCGGGCACGCGAGCTTCACTCGCAACTGGCTTCATATTCCGACTTGGACGACTTCAAGGCGCGCCTGCTGTCGTGGGATCACGAACTGCGCAGCGCGGGATTGAATCCCGGCACCAGCGCCGACCTCACTGTAGCAACCGTGTTTGCTGCCAAACTGACGCGGGCGGTGTAAAGTCCTCCGGGCACGGGGCGGGGCCCGTCGCCGAAGCGCGCGGAGAAGGCGCCAAGAACACTCGGTATTTCCGGGACACTGCAATCACGGACGAAAAGGAGCACAGTCGAATGGCAAAAATCACCAACGTGCGCGTCGGCGAGTCGCTGGTCGGCGACGGCAATGAAGTCGCGCACATTGATTTGCTGATGGGACCGCGCGGCAGCGCGGCGGAAACGGCGTTCGCCAACACGCTGACCAACAACAAAGACGGGTTCACCGCGCTGTTGGCCCTGATCGCACCGAACCTTCAGTGCAAGCCCAACACGGTGCTGTTCAACAAGGTCACGATCAAGGGCGCCAAGCAGGCCGTCCAGATGTTCGGACCGGCCCAGGCCGCGGTTGCACGCGCTGTGGCCGACAGCGTGCAGGCGGGCGTGATTCCCGCCGACGAGGCCGACAATCTGTTCGTGCTGGTAGGCGTGTTCATCCACTGGGATGCCGCCGACGACAACAAGATCTTCGACTACAACTATCGCGCCACCAAGGAGGCCATCGAGCGCGCGGTGGCGGGTACGCCGACTGCGGCCGAAGTTACCGCGAAGAAGGGATCGGTCAAGCATCCGTTCTCGCCTAAGTAACGTCACCTTTGCGCTGACGATGTGCGGGGCGGCCAGGCCGCCCCGCTTTCTTTCGGGTGGCCCGCGGTCCTCGGGTGCTGTTATTCGGTTGGCTCGGTGTAGGCCGACCTCATCTGCCGCAGCAGGTCGGCCCACCGGCGCAAGTCTCCGCCGATGGAGCGGTTCGACCACGCCAAGTCGGCCCGCGCGGCGCCATCGACCGGCACCTCGGCCTTTGCCGTGCGCTCGGGCAGGTGGAACTGCTCGTCCTGGATCAATTCGATGCCTACCGCATCGCGCACGCCTGCAAGACCCCGCGAATCGGCGCCGCTGACGCGCGTGAGCACGACCGCGCGCACACGACTCCACGGCACGAAAAAAGGGCTGCGATACGGCCCTTGAAACCAGGTCGCGATCCCCAGCTCGGTTGCTTCGATGATCGGCAATCGCGTCAGCAGCCGCAGTCCGCAGCCGATCGCAGTGAGCGCGCAAACTGCCAGCACCGACCAGTACCACGGGCGGGACATCGAAATCGAATAGGACCCCGGAGCAAACGATCCGAGCAGCGCCAGGATGGCAAGCGAGATCAGGCCGACACCCAGCCCGATCCAGGACGCGGTGCCGTTGGGCGGGATCCGGACCGCTAGTGGCAGTTCGGACGATGCGGTTGGCTGCTGGAGCTGGGCCATCATGTCGGCGGCGCTCCCCAGTCGGGTGCAGCGGGCCATCGTTTCAAATGTACCGGAGTGTTGCGTTATTCCCAATTGCACCGGGCCAAGTAGGGAATTGACGGGGTGGCTCCCGGGGAGCCTCCCCTACAATGCGGGTCGGTGGAGAGCTGCCGGTCTCGAGCGCGCGAGCAACAGCGACGCTTGTGAAGGCCGCGGGGGGCGGAGGCGGGGTTTTGCGAAGCACCGCTTCGCGCCGCCGGAGGCGGCGCGCCTTGCAAGGCGCGCCGTGGATGGTGGCAAGTGGGAGTCTGCGAAACGGTCGCAGACCACCCGCGAGGCCGATCCTCCCGCTTTTCGGTTCCGAAGCCGACGAGGTCAGCAGGAGAAGCGGCTTTTCGAAGCTGAGGTTCATCAAATGAAAGTGATCCTGGCTCAGCCACGCGGTTACTGCGCCGGTGTCGTGCGTGCGATCGAGATCGTCGAACGGGCGCTCGAAAAATACGGGGCGCCGGTTTACGTGCGGCACGAGATCGTTCACAACCGGCACGTCGTCGACAGTCTGAGAGAAAAAGGCGCGCGCTTCGTGGAGGACCTGTCGGAGGTTCCGACCGGTGCGGTCACGATCTTCAGCGCACATGGGGTTGCACGCCAGGTCGAGCAGGACGCCGAGCGTCGCGGCCTGTCGGTGCTCGATGCGACCTGCCCGCTGGTGTCGAAGGTTCATATGCAGGGACAGCGCTACGTCGATCAGGGACGCACCGTCATTCTGATCGGTCATGCGGGACACCCCGAAGTGGAAGGTACGATGGGGCAGCTGACCGCGCCGGTACGTCTGATCCAGAGCATCCAGGACGTGCAGGAGCTCGACATACCAGCCGATGCTCCGGTCGCCTACATCACACAGACCACGCTGAGCGTGGACGACACCAAGGCGGTGATCGGCGTGCTCCATCAGCGCTTCTCCAACCTGGTCGGGCCCGAGACGCGAGACATCTGTTACGCTACCCAGAACCGTCAGACGGCTGTTCGCGAGCTCGCCAAGTTGGTGGAGGTGATCATCGTGGTGGGAGCCCGCAACAGCTCCAACTCGAACCGGTTGCGCGAAATCGGCCAGGAGTCCGGCGTTCCAAGCTACCTGGTGGCCGACGGCAGCGAGGTCTGTCCGGAGTGGCTGGAGGGCAAGCGCGCGGTCGGACTGACCGCGGGCGCTTCGGCGCCGGACGTGCTGGTGGATGACGTGGTCGCGGCCTTGAAGCGCTTCGGACCGATCCAGATCTCCACCTTGCCCGGCATCGAGGAGCGTATCCAGTTCCGCCTGCCGGTTCAGCTGATCGAGGCGGCGGTCGAGTAGTCCGCGCCTGCGGGCCGGCTTTTCGGAGGGAGTTCGAACTTGTCCATTTCGATTTACGAGGCGCTGACCGTCGGGGCCTACGTGATGCGCCAGCACCTGGCGGGCCGCAAGCGCTATCCGCTGGTGTTGATGCTGGAGCCGCTGTTCCGCTGCAACCTCGCCTGCGCCGGCTGCGGCAAGATCGATTACCCGGAACCGATCCTGAACCAGCGCATGCCGGTCGCCGACGCGCTGGGCGCGATCGACGAGTGCGGAGCACCGGTGGTGGTGCTGGCCGGCGGTGAGCCCTTGCTGCACAAGGACCTGCCCGAGATCGTGCGGGGCGCGATCGCGCGCCGCAAGTTCGTCACCGTCTGCACCAACGCGCTGCTGCTGGAAAAAACGATCGACCAGTACCGGCCGAGCCGCTATTTCAACTGGTCGATCCACCTGGACGGCGATCGCCAGATGCATGACAAGTCGGTCTGCCAGAAGGGCGTCTACGATCGCGCTGTGTCCGCGATTCGGGCGGCCAAGCAGCGCGGCTTCAGGGTCAACATCAACTGCACGCTGTTCAACGATGCCGACCCGGAGCGGGTCGCCCGGTTTTTCGACGATGTCAAAGTGCTGGGCGTGGACGGCATAACGGTCTCGCCGGGCTATGCCTACGAGCGTGCGCCCGACCAGAAGCATTTCCTGAACCGCACGGCGACCAAGGAGCTGTTTCGCAGCATCTTCCGGCGCGCGCGCGACGGGCGCGGCGCGAAGTCCTGGCCGTTTTTCCAATCGAGCCTGTTCCTCGATTTCCTGGCCGGCAACCAGACGTATCGCTGCACGCCCTGGGGCAACCCCACCCGCACGATCTTCGGCTGGCAACGGCCCTGCTACCTGCTGGGCGAGGGTTACGCCGCGACGTTCAAGGAGCTGATGGACACCACCGCCTGGGATCGCTTCGGAGTCGGCAATTACGAAAAATGCGCCGACTGCATGGTGCACTCGGGATTCGAAGCGACCGCAGTTACCGATGCGATCAGCCGGCCGTGGAAGCTGGTCAAGCTTGCGCTGCGGGGCGTGCGCACCGAGGGACCGATGGCACCGGACATTGCGCTCAGCAGCCAGCGTCCGGCCGAATACGTTTTTACGCGACACGTCGCGGAAAAGCTTCAGGCGCTGTCCAGAACCTGATTAGGCACTCCCCCGTACCGGCTTTTGTTGCCAGCGCCGGGTACATGGGGTCAAATTGTTACCGTCGCAATCGCGCTCTCGGTAGGCCTTGCGCGTGAGGCGCAAGGGTTCAGTCGCGGGAATCGTCAAATGGTACTTACGGGAGACCAGGTCGCGCTGCTGAGCCAGCTGCTGGACCAGGCATTGCCTCTCGATAAGGACGGCCGCGAACGCTGGCTGAGGGCTCTGTCCCCTGAATATCAGGCGCTGGAACCGGCGTTGCGGCAGGCGCTGCTGTCGGCCGGCGCCGGCGCGAGCGTCACGCTGCCGACCAGCGAAGGCGCCGGCGACCTGAGCGTGATGGCTCTGGGACTGCGAGCCGGCCAGCGGATAGGGCCCTACCAGCTGGTGCGCGAACTGGGCGCAGGCGGCATGGCCGTGGTGTGGTTGGCACAGCGAGCCGGTGACGCATCCGGGCGCGAAGTCGCCTTGAAACTGCCGCTGATGTCGCGCCTGCGGCGGGACCTGGCCGGACGCTTCGCACGGGAGTGCGACATTCTGGCCAAGCTCGAACACCCGAATATCGCGCGAATGTACGAGGCCGGGGTGTCGGCCGACGGCCTGCCGTACCTCGCATTGGAATACGTGGAAGGCAAGCCATTGACGTTATGGTGCGACGCGCACCAGCTGGGCTTGCGTGAGCGCCTCGAGTTATTCCTGCAGGTGCTCGACGCGGTTCACTACGCGCACGGCCGCCAGGTCGTCCATCGGGATCTGAAGCCGTCCAATCTGCTGGTCACGTCGTGGGGGCAGGTTCGACTGCTCGACTTCGGCGTGGGCAAGATGCTGGCCGACGGACAGGACGTGGTTCGCACGGATCTGACGCAGGTGTACGGACGCATGCTGACGCCCGACTACGCGAGTCCGGAGCAGTTGCAGGGCACTGTGATCAGCGCAGCCAGCGACATTTACGCGCTTGGCGTCGTGCTGTACGAATTGCTGGTCGGTGAGCGTCCGTACCGGATAAAGTCCGAGTCTTCGCCCGTGCCGCTGGAGCAGGCGATCAAGGTTGCACAGATTCGCAAGCCCAGCACGCAAGTGCAGGCCACGGCCGCCGCGACGCGCGCCACAACGCGGGAAAAGCTGGTGCGCCGACTGCGTGGCGATCTGGACGCCATCGTGCTCAAAGCCCTTGCCAAGCACCCCAAGGACCGCTATTCCAGCGCAGTCGCATTCTCCAGCGACGTGAAGCGTTACCTGAACGGCGATCGGGTCGAGGCGGACTCGGATCGGCCGACCGTCAGGTTCGGCCGGTTCCTGGAGCGCCATCCATTTTCGACGGCCACAACCGTGACCTTGATCGCAGCCGCGATCGAGCTGACCGCTCAGAACCAGAACGATTGGGCCCCCGCGGTCCATGCGTATGTCGACCAGGTCGCCGCACGCACGGCGACGTTGTTCTCGCGCTGGCGATCGGACGAGCCGACAAAGCGACCGCACTGAGGCGCAGCCAGGCAGGCCGATCCCCTCGAGGCCTCGATGTCCGATGATCCCGGAGCGGTGCGGACAGCCGTTGCCAACGCCGGCCACATAACGTCAAACTGACAGGGTCGGATGTCGGTTTCTGGCATCGCCTTGCGCCTGAGGCCTAGGGACTTGAGTCGCGGACTCGTCAGGATGGCACTCACAGCGGACCAGATCGGGCTGCTCAGCCGGCTGCTGGACCAGGCGCTTCCGCTTGACACGGAGGCCCGCCGGCAGTGGCTTGAGAGTCTGCCGCCGGAGCATCAAACGCTCTTGCCGGCGCTGCGCCAGGCATTGCTGTTCGATGATGACGCGACGTCCACCTCCGCTTTGTTCAAGACGGATCCAGGCAGTGGCGGCGCGCCCGGCGCGCCCACGGTGCTGACGTCGGGCCTGCAGCCTGGCCAGCGGATCGGCCCGTATCAGCTGGTGCGCGAGCTCGGCGCCGGCGGCATGGCGGTCGTGTGGCTGGCGCAGCGCGCCGACGGCGCTTTCCGGCGCGAGGTCGCGCTGAAGCTTCCATTGCTTTCGCGGCTGCGGCGGGACCTGGCCGAGCGCTTTGAGCGGGAGCGCGACATCCTGGCCCAGCTCGAGCACCCGAATATCGCGCGGCTGTACGACGCCGGCGTCGCGGCCGACGGTCTGCCCTACCTGGCGCTGGAATTCGTGGAGGGGCGGCCCCTGACGGCGTGGTGCGATGCGCACCGCTACAGCGTGCGGGAGCGCTTGAAGCTCTTCCTGCAGGTGCTCGATGCCGTGCAATACGCGCACGCCTGCCAGGTCGTTCACCGCGATCTGAAGCCCTCGAACCTCCTGGTGACCGAATCCGGGCAGGTGCGCCTGCTCGACTTCGGCGTGGCCAAGCTGCTGGCCGTTGGCGAGGATGTGGATCGGACCGACCTCACGCGGGTCTACGGGCGCGTGCTGACCCCGGACTACGCCAGCCCCGAGCAGCTCAGAAACGAGGCGATCAGCGCGGCCAGCGATATCTATGCGCTGGGGGTCGTGCTGTACGAGCTGCTGGTCGGAAGCCGTCCGTACCGGATCAAAACCGATGCCGCACAGCTGCCGCTCGAGCTTGCCATCAGGGACGCACAGGTTCACAAACCCAGCACGCAGGTGCAGGCGCCGGCGGCGGCGACGCGCGCGGCCTCCCAGGAGCAGCTGATCAGGCGCCTGCGCGGCGACCTGGACGCGATCGTGCTGAAGGCGCTCGAGAAGGATCCCGGGGATCGCTACCCCAGCGCCACCGCGTTCGCGGACGACCTGCAGCGCTACCTGAGCGGCGAGCCGGTGGAAGCACGCCCGGCTCGGCTGGCCTACCGGATCGGTAAGCTCGTCGTGCGGAACCGGAGCGCGACCGCCGCAATCACGGCGTCGCTCGCGGTGGCGATCGCGCTGGTGGCGCTGAGCAGGACCCCCTGGCTCGCAGCCTTGCAGGCGCGCCTCGGAGGCGCCGGCGCGCCGATCGCGCTGCAGGCGCCGGATAAATCGATCGCGGTGCTGCCGTTCGTCGATCTGAGCGAGGCGCGCAACCAGGAGTATTTCTCGGACGGCCTGTCCGACGAGTTGATCGACCGCCTGGCCCGCACCGGAAACCTGCGCGTGATCGCCAGGACATCGTCGTTCCAGTTCAAGGGCCGCAACGAAGATGTGCGCCAGATCGCGCGCAAGCTCGGCGTGGCAACGGTTCTGGAAGGCAGCGTCCGCAGGGTCGGACATACGATCCGGGTGACTGCTCAATTGATCAAGGCCACTGACGGATCTCACGTGTGGTCGCAGACCTACGATCGCGATCTGACCGACGTCTTCCAGGTCCAGGACGAAATTTGCAACACGGTGGCCAACGCCCTGCATGCGGCGCTGAACGGCGATCCGCCGGCGAATCCGGCTTCGGAACGCAACATCGAGGCGTACAGTGCGTTCCTGCAGGGATGGTACTTCTATCAGCGGGCGACCCAGGAGGATCTGCAAAAATCCGTGGCCGCCTATCGCGAGGCCTTGAGGCTGGATCCGCAATACGCGCGCGCCTGGGCCGAGCTGGCGCGCGCCTACGTGCGCCAGGGCAACTGGCAATGGGACACGGTCCAGAACGCATACGGCAGCGCCCGGGACGCGATCCGGCACGCCCTGGCAATCGACCCGAACCAGCCGCTTGCCCACCGGATGCTGGGCTACGTCTACTGGGATTACGACCTGAACCGGGAGGCGGGTCAAGCCGAATTCAAGAAGGCGCGTGAGCTCGATCCGTCCGACGCCGACGCGCTGTCGGCGCTGACCGTGGTCGCACTGGCCTTTGGACGGATCGAAGAGGCCATTGAACTGAAGCGGCGCAACGCGGAGGCCGATCCGCTGAACCCGCTGATGCTCGACGACCTCGGAAGCCTGTATCTGGACGCGGGTCGACCCGCGGATGCCGAACGGGTGATTCGCCGGGCACTGGCACTGGACCCGTCCTACACGGGCGGCCACTGCAATCTGGGACAGGTGTTGCTCGCGCGCGGGCAACCGGAGCTGGCCCTTGAGGAAATGCAGCGGGAGAGCGACCAGGTTGCGCGGGCCGGCTGTCTTCCGTTCGCTTACTGGGGGCTGGCCCGTTACGCCGACGCAGACGCGGCGGTCAAGCTGCTGATCGACAAATACGCCGACTTGAGCTCCTACAACATCGCGCAAGCGCTTGCGTACCAGGGAAAGACCGATTCGGCCTTCGAATGGCTCGAGCGGGCCTACCGGCAGCGCGACCTCGGCCTGACGATGATCAAGGCCGATTACTTTCTTCGTGGCCTGCGCGGGGATCCTCGATTCGGCGCCTTGCTCGCGAAGATGAAGCTGCCGCAATAGCAGACCGATGTCGTTGGCACTGAACGAGTGGTTGCCGCCCGATGCGGTCAACATTCTGCTGGTGCTGTTCCTGTCGTTCCTGATCGGGCTCGAGCGGGAAGAGCGCAAGGCCGCGGCGGCGGAGCGGTACGCCTTCGGCGGCGTGCGCACGTTTCCGCTGATCGGCCTGATGGCCTATGCGATCGCGTTCCTGTCCGGCGGCACTGCGCTTGCCGAGCTGGTCGGTTTCGCCGTGGTCGCGGCGTTCCTGCTGCTGTCGTACGCCAACAAGGTTTCCGGCGGCGGATTGGCGGGCATCACGTCCGAAATGGCGGGCCTGATCACCTACGTGGTCGGCGCGCTCGTTTTTCACCGGTATTTGTGGATCGCCACCACCATCAGCGTGGCGACCATGCTGCTGCTGCAGATGAAGGACGCGTTGGAGGGCTTGACCCGGCGCATTGCGCCGGACGACATCTTCACGTTCACGAAGTTTCTGCTGCTGAGCGCCGTGGTCCTGCCGGTGCTGCCGAACGAGCAATTCACGCCCTTCCACATCAACCCCTTCAAGACCTGGCTCGTGGTGGTGGCGGTCAGCTCGGTTTCCTACGCCAGCTACGTGCTGCAACGCTGGACCCAGGGGGAAGGCGGCATCATCCTGGCGTCGCTGCTGGGCGGCGCCTACTCCTCGACCGTGACGACGGTCGTGCTGGCGAAGAAGGCGTCGACCGAGCAGCAACCACCCCTTTACGCGGGCGCCATCCTGATGGCGTCCGGGATGATGTACCTGCGGCTGGCTGCGCTGCTGGCGATCTTCAGCAGGGATCTGATGCTCCGGCTGGCGCCGGCCTTCATTGCGCTCGCCGCCGCGGCGATCGGCGCGGGCTGGTTCTGGTTGCGGCGGAGCGGCCCGCTGTCCCTAACGCCGGTCAAGGAGCCGGCACCGTCCAACCCGCTCGAGCTCAGAGCCGCGTTCCTGTTCGCACTGCTTTTTCTGGCGATGCTGGTGGCCACCCAACTCGCGATCCTGTACCTCGGAGACTCGGGCGTCTATTCGCTGGCCGCGATCATGGGCCTGGCCGACGTCGATCCGTTCATCATGGGCATGACGCAAGCGGCGGGAATATCGGCCCCGATCAACGTGGCCGCATCGGCGATCCTGATCGCGGCGGCCAGCAACAACGCCGTCAAGGGAGCCTACGCCTGGTATTTCGCCGGCAGACAGACGGGCAGGCAAAGCATGGTCCTGCTGGCCGCACTGGCGGCGGTCGGACTGCTTCCTCTGCTTTTTTGAGAGCCGGTCCCGACGGCGTCGACCCGATCGTGCGCGGCGCCGTGCCGCTCAGGCTGCCGCTTCGGGCCGCTCCTCGCACTGCGCCGCGAAGGTGGCGAGCACCCCGCTGGCCTGTGTCACGCCCAGCGGCCGGGACAGCAGGAAGCCCTGAGCGCAGGCGCAATCGAGCTGCTGCAGGCGGTCGAGCTGCGCCTTGGTCTCGACCCCCTCGGCGATCACGCGCTTGCCCAGCGCGTCGCCCAGACGAATGATGGCACGGACGATCTCGCCGCTTTCCTTTGTCTCGCCGATCTGGCGCACGAACGAGCGGTCGATCTTGAGGCTGGTGATCGGCAGCGCCGAAAGGTAGCTGAGCGAGGAATAGCCGGTTCCGAAATCGTCCACGCTCAGACCGACACCGAGTTCACGCAGTTCCTTCAGCGTGCCGATGACGCTCTCGAGCTGCTGCATCAGCGTGCTTTCGGTGATCTCCAGCGTCAGGCATGAGGGGGGCACTCCCGCCTCGCGCAGCGACTCGCGCACAAAGGCGGCGAACCGCGGTACGGTCAGGTCCTTGCCGGAGATGTTGACGTGCACGCCCAGTTCGCGCGACGAAGGGTACTGGTCGTGCCACGCGCGCAGCTGCTGGCACACGCGCCGGATCGCCCAGTGCGTCAGCTGATTGATCAGGGCCGATTCTTCCGCGACCGGAATGAAGGTTCCAGGGCTGATCTGGCCGCGCTCCGGATGCTCCCAGCGCATCAGTGCCTCGAACCCGACCAGCCGGCGTGGTTCGATCCGGTACAGCGGCTGGAATGCCAGCGACAGCTGGTTGGCCTCCAGCGCCTGCTGCAGCTCGCTCTCGAGCCGCAGCCTCTCGGCCGCCAGCTCGTACAGGCTGGCGTCGAACAGCGCATAACATGCCCTGCCCTTGTTCTTTGCCTTGTACATGGCCAGGTCGGCGTCCCGCATCGCCTCCTCCGGCGTCTCGTATGAGAGATCGCTGAACGTGATGCCGATGCTGGCGCTGGTGCTGATTTCGGTGCCCGCGATCCGGAAGGGCTCGCGCAGCGCATCCTGCAGTCGCTCGGCCAGAACCACGGCGTGATGCGTGCCGCCGCGCAGTTCGCTCAGGATCGCGAATTCGTCGCCGCCCAGGCGGGCCACTACGTCGGTTGGCCGCACGACCTGCTTGATGCGGCGCGCCGCGCGCACCAGGAACTTGTCGCCGGCGCCGTGGCCCATGCTGTCGTTGATACGCTTGAACCGGTCGAAATCCAGGTACAGGACCGCGAACTGATGCGACGGATCGCGGCGATGCGTTTCGATCGCCTGCGTCAGGCATTCGTAGAAGCGGTTGCGATTCGCGAGGTGCGTCAGGCCGTCGTGGTAGGCGATGTACTGGAGCCTGCTCTCGGCGAGACGACGGTCGGTGATGTCCTGCACCTGAAAGATCAGGCAGGCCTCCGACTCGTCGGCATCGGCGAAGATCGCGCAGTGCAGCAGGATCCACAGCTCGGTGTCTTTGCGCGCGCGGCAGCGCAATTCGAGGATCAGGGCGTCGAGCTGGCGCGTCAACACGGGCTGCAGTTGCGCGTTGAGCGTGTCGGCATCGTCCGGGACCAGGAACTCGCTGAACGGCGCGCCGCACAGGTCCTCGCCCGAGCGTTGCAGCAGGGTGCACAGCGCGTGATTGGCTCGCAGCAGGCGGCCATCGACCGACACCAGTCCCATGCCGATGGCGGCGTGCGAGAAGGCGCTCTGAAAGCGCTTTTCGCTGCGCTCGAGCTCGTGCAGGTAATGCGCCTGCTGCGCGGCTTCGCGTTGAGCCGCCTCGGCGCGCTCCCGACTTGAGCGTTCGGTGGCCTCGCGCTCGGTGGCCTCCTGCTGGGCGAAGTAGTAGTGCAGCGTGGCCAGGAACATGGCGATCATCGGCAGCGCGACGATCAGTGTCGATGCGCCGAACTGACGGAACGCGAGGTACAGGACGGCGGCCACCGACGCGCTGGCGGCATAGCTCAGGCCGAGCCAGCCGAAACTCTTCAGCCATTCGGCCAGGCTCGGCCACTGTTCCCGCTTCAGGTAGATGACGATCGCGACCAGCGTCGGACTGACGACGAAATAGCTGGCCGCGAACAGCATCACCGCGGCGAACATCACGCCGTCGCCGGTAATGCCCGCTCGCGCCAACGAGGCAACCATGCCCTCGAAGGCGTAGCCGCAAGCGAGCATCGCAACTGCGGTGGCGGCCGGGCTGGCGATGCGGCTGGACCAGCGCCTGGAGGTGCGCCACACGCAGACGGCGGATTCCATCACGGCACCGACGACCGCGGATTCCGTTCCGTGCAGCAGCAGCAGCAGAAATATGAAAATGTCGCCGGCGGCAATCGAGATTTTGGTCTTCGGCGGGTGCAGCGGAAACATCCCGACCACTGCCGCGACCAGTCCGATGGCGAGCACCTGCCAGATGTTGGCCGGCGAAAGCGACGAAACCCGAACGGCGGACAGGCCGACCGCCGCCAGACCGCCGGCCACCAGCACGGCCCAATAGCGCGTCGCCGCGGCGTTGTAGTCAGGAAAGAAGCGCTGGCGGATGCCGCCTGCCTCCGTTTCGAAGGCCGGTGCCGCAGCGGCAACGGTCTGCGCTTCGTTCATTGGGTCGAATCTACGGCTCGCCCAGCAGGCTCGAATTGTCGAGGCTGGCGACGCCCGGCTGCCCGCTCTCGTTGAGCACGACGCCTTCGTTCAGCACGACGCCTTCGTTCAGCACGACACGACGCCTTCGTTCAGCACGACGCCTTCGTTCAGCACGACGCCTTCGTTCAGCACGACGCCTTCGTTCAGCACGACGCCTTCGTTCAGCACGACCCCGCTGCCGTTGATCAGCCAGCCCGACAGTGTTGCGGTCGGAATGAACAATCCCGTGCGCCTAAGGTATGAGCTGGAGCCCGCCAGCGATGTCGCCCAGACCACGCCGGGGGTGATCAGCACCTGGTCCTGGACGATCGGCCCCTGCGTGATCGATTCCACATAAAAGTTCGGCGTCACGGACGAGGGCCAGTACGTCACCGTCGTGCGCATCGAGTTCTGGCGCACCCATACGATGCCCGGGTCGTACATCGGCTGATACCGGGTGAACAGCGCTGGTCCGCTCACCAGGTGACTGCCGCCGGCGAACGCGATCCGGCTCCAGTTGAAGGTCTGGCCGTTGATGGTCGTAACGGGCGACGGCATCGCTTTGCCCGCCGCGAGCAGGTTGTCGCCGGCGTGGATCTGGCCGGTGCTGATCGCCGTTCCGATATCGGTGCGCAGCGCCTTTGCCAGCCGCACCGCGCCTTCGATGTTCAGCTCGCCGGCCCCCTGCTCGACCAGGAAGTTGCCGGGCAGCGGCTGCGCCGTGTATTGCAGGATCGCCTTGATCAGCGGCGGCGTCAGGCCGGGATTGGCCTGCAACAGCAAGGCCGCAGCGCCCGCCACCGCCGGGGCCGCGATCGACGTGCCGCTCAGATCGAGCAGCTGCGCGTTCCACCCCTGCCACGCGCCGCCGTAGGGTGCGGACAGCACGGGATAGGTCGCCGGAAGGTAGGCCCATTCGAGGGGAGTACCCAGGGTATCCGACCCGAGCGCGCCGACGATCTTGTTGCCCGGAGCCACCAGGTCGGGCTTGATCAGGTTGTCGTACTGGGTCGTGCCCTTGGCGTCGACGTACCAGCCCCGGCTGGGACCACGCGAGCTGAAGAAGTTGACGCGGTCGTCGGTGCGCGAGACCGTCCCTTTCGTATTGGCCGACCCGACCGTGATCACCGACGGTTCGTCCCCCGGCGAGCTGATCGAGCCGTAGACTTCTGCGCCGCTGGCATTCTTGCCGAAATTGCCTGCCGCGACGACGACGGTGATTCCCGCGGCCACCGCGCTGCGCACCGCGCGGCACAGCGGATCGGTCAGGTAGGTTTCCGTCGAAGCCGCCGCCAGGCTCAGGTTCATCACGCGGATGTTGTATTGCTTCGCGTGATAGATGACCCAGTCGATGCCTTCCAGCACGTCGCTCAACTGGCCGGTGCCGTTGGCGCCGAGCACCTTGACGTCGAACAGGCTGGCATTGGGCGCGATGCCGGTGGAGTCGTGCGATTGGTAGAAGCCACGGCCGGCGGCGACCGAGGCGACATGGGTGCCGTGGCCGTAATAGTCGGTGCGAAGCAGCCCGGCGATGCCGATCGCCGCCTCGAGATTCGCCAGTAACGAGCTGCCCGGCGCCAGCAGGGCCGACAGGTCGATGCCGAGGGTCCAGCTCCTGGCGCCGCTTCCGGTCGCGTCCCCCGTCCTCTGCATGTCGACGGCCCGGACCACGCGCGGTGCGCCAGTGGGACCCTTCATGTTCATGTGGCTCCAGGCGATGCCGGAGTCGAGCACCGCAATGCCGACCCCGGTGCCGTCCAGGCCGCTGTAGGAGGAGCCTCCGAGCAAGGAGCTTGAGTAGGTCCGCACCCCGGGGGCAATCGCGCCGGTCGTGTATTCCAGCGTGCTGGCCATGCGCAGGGTCAAGCGGTTCGGCGAGATGCTTTGCACGTCTGACCGCGCGGCGATACTGGCCACCTTGTTCGCCGGCAGCACCACCGACAGCGCGGGCACCGACACGAAGTGGTAGTACACGGATCCGCCGTCGGCGAGCACCGCGGCGCGCAGGGCCGCCAGGCTCGGATCGGTGCTGTTGGAGACGACCAGCGCCTTGACGTAACGCACGCCCAGCAGGTCCGTGGCCCAGTTCAACAGGGGGGTCGTCGGAGCCAGGATCGCGGTCAGCAGGTCGCCGGCGACCTTGTTCGTGGGGGCTACCTGCGCCCGGGCGGGTGCGCTAAGCAGGGCCCCGGACACGAAAATCGCCGCGCACAGCGCGACCATGCTGGCGGGCGCGGCGCTGATTCGAAAGTGGCACAACGGCCTCATGTTGATCCCCTCATCGGGCGCCGGCTCGGGCGCATGTGCCTTTGGCGGAGCTGTCAGAACCCGTGAAGGCGTCCGGCTCCGCCGCAGGCCGATCCGTCATCTCCCGGTGCGGCCGATCTCGCCCTACCGGGGTTCGGTGGGGCGGCAGACGCAATCCGGGTAATCCTTGCAGCTAGATCGGCCTCTGAATGCCATCCTTTAGGGAGTTATCGACCGTGGCGCGGCGTTCGGGAGTTTTTTTGTGTCCTGGACAGAAAACCCGCTGCAATAGGCGCCGGTATCCTGAAACCTGGGCAAAAGCATGCGCAAGGTACTGATCGTTACCGGTGCGAGCCGAGGAATCGGAGCCGCGATCGCGCGACTTGCCGCTGCGGGTGGCTATGCCGTGTGCGTGAACTACTTGAACAACCGGGAGGCCGCTGCCGCGGTCGTCGCCTCCATCACCGGGACCGGGGGGACCGCGACGGCGTTTCGGGCCAACATCGCGGTCGAGCACGAGGTGCTCCTGCTCTTCGAGCACGTCGATTCGTCGCTGGGGCGCGTCAGCGCATTGGTGAACAACGCCGGGACACTGGAGAAGCAACGTCGCGTCGAGGATATGGATTCGGAGCGGCTGGCTCGGACTTTCTCCACCAATGTGATCGGCGCCTTCGTTTGCTCGCGTGAGGCCGTGCGCCGGATGTCGACCAGGCATGGAGGACCCGGCGGGGCCATCGTCAATATTTCGTCCCGCGCAGCCCGTCTGGGCTCGCCGGGCGAATACGTCGACTATGCGGCGTCAAAAGCGGCCATCGAAACGCTGACGGTCGGTCTGGCCAAAGAGGTCGCTGCAGAGGGCATCCGCGTCAATGCGGTGTCGCCCGGAATCATCGACACGGAGATTCATGCGAGCGGTGGCGAGCCGGGGCGTGTCGAGCGGCTGAAAGACTCGATCCCGATGAGGCGCGCCGGAACTGCCGAGGAGGTCGCCGGGGCGGTCCTCTGGTTGCTGTCGGAAGAGGCCTCCTACACGACCGGGGCGATCATCGACGTCGCAGGCGGCCGATAACGCGCGCTTAGCGGTTCTCGTGTTGGCGCCGTCAGCCGGGCGAGATCCGGCGCAACTGAGCTCGCAAGCGGTCGAGTTCCTCCAGCACGTCCGCGACCAGAGCCGCGAGTTCCGGCTCCGCATCGAATGCGATTTCCAGGCGCCGGATTTGCCGCACGCGCGTCAGCTCGCCACTGCCGAAGCGCCATTGCGAGGGCCGATCGCCCGGCGGGTGCAGCCGTCCCTCTAGCACGTGGCTGCACACCCACTCGGGGGTGACCGCGCAGGCGCTGCACAGCTGTTCCAGCGTCAGGCACGCGTCGTCAAGCGGCGCGCCGATCAGGACGGGTTGCTCAGGCATCGGCTCAGCCTCCAGCGGCGGCGCGCGGGTCGAAATTCAACTCGCGTGCCATGCTTTCATAGAGTTCCCTGGCGCGCGGCGTGTCGGCCGGCGGAAGCACCACGCGCAGATTCAACATCAGGTCGCCCGGCGGATCGGCCGGAACGCCCTTGCCGCGCACGACCAGCTGGCCGCCAGTCTGCGCTCCTGGCGGCGCGCGTATTTTGAGCGTCTTGCCATCGGGCAACACGACCGGGACCACGGCGCCGAGCGCGGCTTCCCAGGGCGCGAGCGGCAGTTCCATCACCAGGTCGCGCCCATCGATCCGAAAGCGCGGGTGCGGCTTGAAATGCACTTCCAGGTACAAGTCGCCGGCCGGGCCCTGCTCGGTGGCGGGCGATCCCTGGCCGGCGAGACGGATCAACTGGCCCTCGCGCACGCCGGCCGGGATCTGCACATCCAGCGTGCGCGTCTCCAGCGTCACCCGACCCTGGTCGTCCACTTTCGGCACGCGCAGGGTGATTCTCTGTTGCGAGCCGCGCCAGGCGTCCTCGACGTCCAGCAGGATCCTGGCGTGGTGATCCTCACCGCGCATCCTGGCGCCGCGTCCGCCCGCGTGCCGAGCCTGCCCCATGCGCCCGAACAGCTCGGCGAAGAAGTCGGAGAAGTCCCCGGCGTCGGCGCCCCCAAACCCCGGGCCCGAGAATTCGAAGCCGGCATCCCAATTAGGCGGCGGTCGAAACTCCTCGCCGGCCGCATGCCCGGAGCCGAGCGCGTCGTAGGCGGCACGCTTCTCGGGGTCGGACAGCACCGCGTTCGCCTCGTTGATTTCCTTCATCCGCAACTCGGCGTTGGGTTCCTTGCTGACGTCCGGGTGGTACTTGCGCGCCAGCCGGCGAAACGCCTTCTTGATCTGATCGGCGCTGGCGTCGCGCGGCACGCCCAGGGTTTCGTAATAGTCCTTGAACTGCAACCCGCGCCTCCAGGGCATGCAAAAATGAGTTGAAGGGTACTCCGGCCAACTGATTGCCGGCCGGATCGAACGGAGGGGCATCGGATGGACACCGAGTTGAAATCGCTTGGCCACGTGCAGAGCACGTTGACCGATATGGCGTTGCGCTTCGGGCCGAAAGTGCTGGCGGCCGTCCTGATCCTGCTAGCGGGCCTGATGGTCGGCCGCTGGCTTGGGCGGGCGACTGATGGCGCGTTGCGGCGTTTCGCGCTGGAGCCACCGGTTCGACTGCTGATAGTCCGGGTCGTGCGAGTGCTGGTGCTTGGCCTGTTTGCGATCGTGGCGCTGCAAAACCCCGGCGTGGAGTTGCTGCCGCTGATCGCCGGGCTCGGCGTTGTCGGCGCCGGTCTGGCGTTGGCCACCCAGGGGGTTCTGAGCAACGTGGTGGCCGGCCTTACGATCATATTCACGCGGCCGTATCGGGTCGGCGAATTCGTCGCAATCATCGGGGTCGAAGGCAGCGTCGAATCGATCACGCTGTTCAATACGATCCTCAGCCACGCCGACCGCTCGCGTGTCGTGATTCCGAACCGAAAGGTGATCGGCGAAATCCTGCACAACTATGGACGGATACGGCAGACGCAGGTGACGGTTGGCGTCGCTTATGGGACCGACCTGAAGCTGGCACTGTCCACGGTCTCAGATCTTGTGCGGTCAAATTCGCGGGTGCTGGCCGACCCGGCGCCCTTGATTCAGATCACGGCCTTGGGTGACTCCGCGATCGCGATCGCTGCCAAGCCCTGGGTCGCGGTCGCAGACTACGGACTGGTTGAGAGCGAGTTGAACCTGAACATCGTCGAGGCGATGCGCCGGCTCGGCATCGAGATGCCATTTCCCCAGTATCAGGTTCACCTACTGGGCGCGCCCGAATCGTCGGCGCCCGGCTCCTCCGGACCGGGCCGGTGACGCCATTTACCGGGTCGGCCCGCCTGAGGCCGGCACCCATCCGAGCTCAGGTCCCAGCACGCTGCGGCAGCGGCCCAGTGTGCGCATGGCAACGCGCACGTCGGCAGCGACGCGGGCCAGTTCGGGCAACTGGCGCGGGCTAAGAACCAGCGAAGCGATCACCGCTGCCAGATCGATGCCACCGTCCCGCCTCATGCCGACGGTGGCCGCCGGCGGCAGGCTGCGCTCGGCCGGGTCCGATATCACCCGCAATGCGGCGAACGGCCGAGCGGCTGCCAGAGCGAGACGGGCTGCGCAATGCGACTCCATGTCGGCCGCGATTGCGCCCGTGGCGCAATGGAGTTGCTCCTTGTCGGTGGAGCGAACCAGCGGCGAATCGACGCCGGCCAGCGGCAGCGGGTCGGCGCCTCCCAGCGTGGAGCGCATCCGATCGCTCCAGCTCGGGTCCGTTTCGTATCGAGCCGGCCCGCTGACGACCTCGGCGGGGATCACCAGGGTGCCCGGCGCCGCCCCCGGCCGCAGACCCGCCGCCACGCCGAAGCTGAGAACCGCCTCGGCACCGTCCGACAGGGCGCGGCGAAGTTCGACCTGGAGCCGGGCCAGGTCGCCGCCGCCGGCGATTACCCGTCCGGAACCTGGACGGGCCAGGCGGGCTTCAGCCAGCAGCCCCGTTACGACCACCAGAAATTGGCGCGCCATAGGCAGGGCGCGTCAGGACACTACATTCCGAGCCACGTCGAGCGGGAAGAGGCGGCCTTCAGATTGCGATAGCGCGCCAACGCCCACAAGGGAAAGAACTTCGCGTATCCGTGGTAGCGCAGATAGAACACGCGCGGAAAGCCGGTCGCCGTGAAGCGGGTCTCGGGCCATAAACCGTCGGCGCCCTGCGTGCGCTGTAGATAACGGATTCCGCGCTCCACCGCCGGATCATCGACGCGGCCGGCCGCCATCAGGCCCAGCAGTGCCCAGGCGGTCTGAGAGGCCGTGCTGGACGCGGGCTCGTAGCCGCGGTATTTCAGCCGATAGCTTTCGCCGTCTTCGCCCCAGCCGAAATCCGGGTTCTGGATCGACTCGAGCCAGTGAACGGCTCGCTGAACTTCCGGCGCATTCTGATCGATGCCCGCTGCCCCCAGCGCGCACAACGCCGACCAGGTGCCATAAATGTAGTTCATACCCCAGCGGCCGTACCAGCTGCCGTCTGGCTCCTGCGTGCGCCGCAGGAAGCGCAGCGCGCGCCGTAGCGCCCGAGCGCGGCCGGCAGCCGGCTCCAGCTGTGCCAGCAGCGACACGCAGCGCGCGGTCACATCCGCGGTGGGCGGGTCGAGCAGCGCGCCGTGGTCCGAGAACGGTATGTGGTTCAGATATTCGCAATCGTTGTCGGCGTCGAAGGCGCCGAATCCGCCGTCGCGGCTCTGCATCCCGAGCACCCATTCAACACCGCGCGCGATCGCCTGATCGAAGTCGGCGCCATCCGGCAGCCGCGCTTCACGGATCGCGCGGTCCATTGCCATCAGCACCACAGCGGTGTCGTCGATATCCGGGTAGTGAGGATTGTTGTACTGGAAAGCCCATCCGCCGGGGCGAACGCGCGGGCGGGTCATGGCCCAGTCGCCGACGGTGTCGAGCACCTGCCGCGGCTGCAGCCACTGAAGGCCCCGCCCGGCGCGCGTCACGGCCTCGTCGCTCCCCACTTCGAGCAGCGCATGCACCGCCAGCCCGGTGTCCCAGACCGGCGAAACGCATGGCTGGCAATAGGCCTCGTCGTCCTTGATCAGGAGCAACCGATCGACCGATCGGCGCGCGGCGGCCCGGTCGGGATGGTCTGCGCGATAACCCAGCGCGTCGAACATCATCACCGAGTTGGCCATGGCCGGAAAGATCGCGCCCAGCCCGTCGACCCCGTTCAACCGCTCGGTCGTGAACTGCACCGCCTCCTGAATCGCGCGCTGCCGCAGGCCGGTCGGAAAGTGCGGCTCGATCACCTGCAGCACCCGGTCGATCGCGCGGAATATCTGGCTCCACGGAAAGCGGTGGTGCTCGCCTTTGGGCCACCGGTGCACCACTTCAGGCGGCGTGCAGAACAGCTCCGGGATGACCACCTGCCGCGGATTGCGCGCCAGCGGCCGCAGCGCGTTCAGAACGGTCAGCGGCACCAGCACGGTGCGGCCCCAGTACGAGACCTTCGCGATATGAAACGGGAACCAGCGCGGCAGCAGCAGGATCTCCACCGGCATCACCGGCACGCTTCGCCAGGGGATGGCCCCGTACAGCGCCAGCAGCGTGCGCGTGAACACGTTGGTGCGGGCCGCCCCGCCGTGCGCGAGGATCGCCTCGCGGGCGCGCACCATATGCGGCGCACCCGGATCGTCGCCGATCATCTTCAGTGCGAAATAGGCTTTCACACTGGCCGAGATGTTGAAGCGCCCGCCTTCGAACAGCGGCCAGCCGCCATTCTCACCCTGTTTGCGGCGCAGATACGCGGCGATCTTGCGCTCGAGCTGAAGGTCGGGCGTTTCGCCCAGCCAGTGCACCAGCAGCACGTATTCGGCCGGGATCGTCGAGTCCGCTTCCAGTTCGAACACGAAATGCCCATCGGCCCTTTGTTGATCGAGCAAAGCGCGGGTCGCCTGGTCGATCGCCTGCTGCAGCGATCGGGGTGCGAGTCCGGGCGAAACCAGGCCGGCTTTCGGTTCGGCCAGGTGAGCCGACATATTCAGAACGTTGGACCTCGCGGACCGGCGCAGGCCCTCGATCGGAGCCGATGCCCGAATCCGCGTGACGGCGCGCGACAGGCGCACCAGCTTGACCCCGACCTTGCGGACCGCGTCGTGCGCCATCACAGCACTCCGTGGCGCAACGCGGTCAGCAGCAGGCGGGTCTTGCCCAGGCTCACGCGCCGGCGAGGAGCGGCAAAGCCCCGCTGCTCGATTCTGTCCAGGATCTCTGAGTAGACCGAGGCCATCAGGCGCGGCGAGCGCACCAGCGCCCGCTGGCACGAATCCATGATCCGTGCGGCCTGCGCGAAGTGCTCCCGCGCACGCGCCAGCAACGGTGCGCACGCCTGGTGGAGCTTCGGATGCAGCAGAACCGCCCTAGGCTCGGTCTCGCCGATTCCGGCTGCGGCCAGCGCCTCGTGCGGCAGGTAGAGTCGACCCATCGCGGCGTCCTCGTCCAGGTCGCGCAGGATGTTGGTCAACTGCAGCGCGCGGCCCAGGTGGTGGGCCAGCGGCTGCGCCTGCGTTTGCGGCACCTCGAACACACGCACCGCGAGTCGACCGACTGCGCTGGCGACGCGGTCGCAGTACAGGTCCAGCATGGCCCAGTCCGGGGCCCGGATATCGTGTTCAGTATCCATCCACATGCCGTCGATGATAGCGTCGAAGTCCCGCTGTTCGAGGCCGTAGCGGCCGATAACGGCCGCCAGGCCGAGCAGAGGCGCGGGTGTGTCGCGTCCGTGATACAGGCCAGCGATGTCCTGCCGCCACTGGGCCAGCTCGGCCAGTCGTTCGGCCCGCGGCCCGTTGCGGTCGGCGATGTCGTCCACAGCGCGGCAAAACGCGTATACGTGGTACATCGCCGTGCGCTGCGCCTCGGGCAGGATGCGCAGTGCTGTATAGAACGAACTGGTGCTCGCCGCGGATACGGCGGCCGATCGGCCCGGTGCGGCCTGTGGCCGAATCACGCGTCACCCCGATGCGTGATCTGGCCGGGTGCGCTGCGCAGGCGGCGCAGCAGCTCCGCAATTGCGGCCCCTGCCGCGAGCCGCACAGCCTCGGCGCGACTCAGGTGCACCCGCTCACCGAGCGGATCGCGCTTCAGCAGCCATCCGGTCAGCTTGCCGGCTACCGCCACGATCACGGCCGTCTCGATGGCCAGCCGCAGGTCCTTGACCATGATCGGAAGCTGCGCCGCCGGCGGCAGCAGCGACGCGGTCTGGTGCGCGACCGACTGCAGGCAGGCTCGCAGCTGCGGCGTCGCGCGCTGCGCGCCCAGCGCCTCCACGCCCAGGCCATGTCGCTCCAGCGCATCGAGCGGCACATAGACGCGGTCGAGCGCCGCATAGTCCTTCGCGCAATCCTGCAGATGATTGATCACTTGCAGCGCCGAGCACAGCGGATCGCTTGCGTCCCAGGTCGCGCGGCTTTCTCCGTGCAGCTCCAGAACGAAGCGGCCCACGGGCATCGCGGAGTAGCGGCAGTAATGCATCAGCTCGTCCCAGTCCCGATAGCGGTGCTTGGTCACGTCGAGCCGGAACGCGGTCAGCAGATCCAGAGCGTGCTGGGGCGACAACGCGCGCTCACGCAGTTGCGCGCGCAGCGGCAAGGCGGCCGGATCGCGGTCGGTCCTTCCCAGCAGCGTCGCTTCCAGGCCGTCGAGGAGCTCGAACTTGGCGGCCGGTTCGAGCCGCGCGTGGTCGGCCACATCGTCGGCGGCTCGCGCGAAGCGGTAGTAGGCGTGGATCGGCGCACGCAGGCCCGGAGCGATCAGGCGCGAGGCGACCGGAAAGTTTTCGCGGGTCTTGCCGGTGCCGAAGTCTTCGCAGGTTTGCATCGAGCACGTGCTCCGGACACTAAGTACCATCGGCCGGCAAGGCATGCACGCGGCCTTTCCACAAGCCGCCGCGGCCGCGCGCGTGCTGGACCGCGCTGTCGATCGTGAACACGAGGTAGACGGCGGCGATGGCCGGCAACGCCGGCGCCCACAACGGCCGCAAGCCGTAAAAGCGCAGCGTGGGCCAGAACGCAAACCCCATCAGCATCCAGGTCCCGACCGCAATCCAGCGAGCGAGCCCGGATCCGGCCAGCGCGATCAGCGGCGCGGCCAGGTATGCAAGCGCAAGAAGTGCAATCGTTGCCGCCAGCAGCCACGGCGAAAATCGCAGCTGCGCGTATGCGCTGCGTGCCACCATGCGGCGGATGTCGGCGAAGGCGGGGTACGTACGCAGGCTCTGAACCCGCTCCGTCAGTCCCAGCCAGATCGGACCCTGCCGCTTCAAGCGGGCCGCCAGTGCGCAGTCGTCGATCAGCGCGTGCCGGATCGACCCGATTCCCCCGGCCCTGGCGAGCGCGGCGCGCCGCACCAGCATGCAGCCTCCGGCCGCTGCGGCGGTCCTGGTTCCGCGCCGGTTGACCCACTTGAACGGGTACAGCATCTGGAAGAAGAAGATGAACGCCGGCACCAGCGCGCGCTCGGGCAGGCTGCGACAGCGCAGCTTTGCCATCAGAGAGACCAGCGCCAGCCCACCTGCCTCGGCGCGCCGGACCAGGCCGCGCAGCACATCCGGCGCGTATCCGATATCGGCGTCCGTCAGCAGCAGGTAATCGGGCGGCGCGCCCGAAGCCTCGGCACGCGCAACGCCCTGCGTCACGGCCCACAGCTTTCCGGTCCAGCCGGCCGGCAGGCTCGCCCCTTGCACGATCGTGAGCCGGCCCGTCGCTTCAGCCGCCAGAGCGCGCGCTGCCGCGAGCGTCCCATCGTCGCTGTTATCGTCCACTACGATCACTGAAAACGCGCCCGGGTAATCCTGCCGCAGCAACGAGCCCAGCGAGCGCGCAATCAGGTCGGCCTCGTTACGTGCCGGCACTACGGCCACGACGGCCGGCCAGCGGGCCGGGTCGGATGCCGGCATGCTGCGGTCGTCCCGTTCGGAACAGCGCCAGAATCGGCCGCGACCGAGCAACAGACCGATCCACGCGGCCAGCGTCAGCAGCGCCACGATGGTTGCCGGGGAGGCCGCGTTCATCGAATCAAGCCGGCCTGCCGGAACCAGGCGATCGCGTCCTTCAGCGCCTCGATCACGGGACGGGCGGTGTAGCCGAGCTCGGACTGCGCCTTGGCGCTGGTAAAGAACATCCGGTACTTGGCCATTCGCAATCCATCCAGGGTGGCGAAAGGCTCCCGGCCGGTAAAGCGCGCGATCGCTTCGGAGGCGAACGCGATCGGGTAGATCGCCCGCCGCGGCAGGCGCACGCGCGGTGCCCGGCGGCCGACCAGGCCGGCGATCATCTCGAGCATTCGCGCCAGTGTCACGTTCTCGCCGCCCAGGATGTAGCGCTGGCCGATGCGCCCGCGCTGCAGCGCCAGAAGATGGCCGCCCGCGACGTCGTCCACGTGCACCAGGTTCAGCCCGGTGTCCACGAACGCCGGCATACGCCCCGACGCCGCCTCGACGATGATGCGTCCGGTCGGCGTCGGTCGCACATCGCGCGGACCGATCGGCGTGGAAGGATTCACGATCACGAGCGGTAAGCCCTCGCGGGACGCCATCTGCAGCGCGAGCGACTCGGCAGCGACTTTGCTGCGCTTGTAGGCGCCGATGGCGCGGTCCTGCGAAAGCATCTCGCTCTCGTCGGCCGGCACGCCGTCCGGGTTCAGGCGGAGCGTTGCCACGCTGCTGGTGTACACGATCCGCTCGACCCCGGCGGCCTGGGCCGCGCGCAGCACGATGCGAGTGCCTTCGACATTGTTGTGGACGATTTCGCCCGGATCCGGCGCCCACAGGCGGTAGTCCGCGGCCACGTGAAAGACGTAACGTGCCTCGGCTACGGCCCGCGCGACCGCGCGCTCGTCGAGCATGTCGCCTTCGGCGACCTGCAGCCCCTCGATGTCGAGATTGGACCGCGGGCTGGTCCGCCGCACCAGCGCGCGCACGCGGTAGCCGGCAGCGAGCAGCGCCCGCGCGACGGCCGACCCGACAAAACCCGACGCACCGGTGACGAATGCCAAATCCACGATCTGCTATTCAAAAATGATAGAAGGATTTTCTCGTCATCTCATATACCGAATAGGGCCCGAAGCTTATCCGAACCCGTCGAGAGACGGAGTGGACGGACCGGCCGAACGCTGCTTGAATGCGTTCGCCACGAGCAGTTGAGAGGTGATTTCCATGCAAGAGTTCCAGGGTGGGTGCCTGTGCGGTGCGGTTCGATATCGTCTGACCGGCCCGCTGCGCGATGTGATCGCGTGCCACTGCACGCAGTGCCGGCGCCAGACCGGACACTACTCGGCCGACACCTCGGTGCCGCTCGACGCCTTCCAGCTCGAGCGCGATGCCGCGCTCACCTGGTATCGAAGCTCGGACCAGGCCGAGCGCGGGTTCTGCCGCGTGTGCGGCTCGGTCTTGTTCTGGAAGCCCACCGCCGGGGCCCGCATCAGCATCAGCGCCGGGACGCTGGACGGCCTGACGGGCCTTTCGATCGCGGAACACATATTTTGCAAGGACAAGGGCGACTACTACGAGATCTGTGACGGCAAGCCGCAGAAGGCGGAGTGGTAACTGACTTCGCTCGACCTCATCCTGGCCTTCTCCCGCGGGGCGGAAGAAGGAACCGTTCGGCTGCCCGCGAGGCGGGAGGGGTCGGGGGTGAGGGTGCCGCTCAGCCGCGCACGGCCAGCCAGGCCGCAGTGATTGCGAGCGTGACCAGCGTGACGGGAACCCCGACGCGCGCGTGCCTGCGCCAGTCGATCTGGATGCCCTGTCGGCGAGCGGCCGCGACCACGATGATGTTGGCGATCGAACCGACGATCAGCAGGTTGCCCGACAGCGTGCTGGCCAATGCGAGCAACGGCCCGTCGACAGCGGATTTCGTCATCGGCAGCAGCAGCATCACTGCTGGTACGTTCGACACGATGTTCGACAGCACGAAGGTGACCCCGAACAACGGCGCCGGCGCGCCGAGCGGCACTCCGGCGCCGGCCAGCCATTGCACGGCCTGCCGTGTCAGCCCGGTATCGGCAAAGGCGCGATTCACGACGAACAGGCCGATGAACAGGATCAGCAGCTCCCAGTCGACCTGTCCGAGCATCTCGCGCGAATGAAGCTTGCGGCTCATCAGCAGCAGCCCGGCGCCGATCAGCGCTGCCACCTCGCGAGGCCAGGACGTGAACAGAAAGACCGCCACCAATGCGCCGGCCACCGTCAGGCCTTTGGCGGTCTGCCACCGGTCCAGCGCGGCCCCGGCGGCCGCGGGTCCCCGCGACGGCTCGGACTCGGCGCGCCAGCGCCCGCGCGCTTGCGACGCGATCAGCGCCCAGATCGCCACGAGGCCTCCAAGGACCGGGACGCTCGCTTCGAGCAGGTAGCTGCTGAACGACAGGTTCAGCACCTGGCCGATCAACATGTTCTGGGGATTCCCGATCAGCGTGGCCGCCGAGCCGACGTTGGCGCTGCAGGCGAGCGCGAGCAGAAAAGGAGTTGGGTCGAGACGGCGGCGCGCGCAGGCGTCGGCCAATGCCGGCGCGACCGCCAGGCACACGACATCGTTGCTGAACACGGCCGACAACAGAGCGACCGCGCCGATCACGGCTGCGAGCAGCGCCGGCGGCCGAAGCGGCAGTGCCGCCAGTCGCAGCGTGACCCAGTCGTAGAAGCCCCCCAGCCGCATCTGCGCGGCAATGACCATAAACGAAAACAGCAGCAGCAGCGTCGGCAGGTGCACCGAAAGAGCGGCCTGCTCGGGGGTGAGCGCGCCGATCCCGACGAGCGCGATCGCGCCGAGCAGCGCGATCCCCGTGCGGTCCAGTTGCAGGAACGGCAACGCGCCCAGGATCATGCCCAGATACACGGCCGCGCAGATCGCCACAACCGGTGCGGTCACGAGAACTGAGCCAGGTCGGGCGCCACGATGCGGCCGTCGTGCAGCGCGCTGGCGACCAGGGCCCCGGAGGCGCCGGCTTCGCGGCATCGGCGCAGGTCCAGGGCGCTGCGAACTCCACCGGCCGCAAACACGCGTGATCGCGGCGCCAGCCGGCGCAGCGCTCGGATCAGCCCCAGGTCCGGTCCGAGGCCGCTGCCGACGCGCGCAAGATTCATCGCGATCACGTTGGCCGGCCAGTGCTGCGGCCGCTCGAGCAACCTCGGCTCTCCGAGCAGACGTTCGCCCCGATAGTCGACCGACAGCACTGCCGTCGGGCAGGCCGCGAGCAGGCGTTCGGCAGCGGCTGCCGTCAGGGTTTCGGAGGCGAGCACGGGCGTGCCGCGCTCGGCGACTGGGGAAAGGTCCTGGCCGTCGCGGATCCCGGCGTCGATCCACAGCGGCAGCTTCGGTGCCACCCGTCGCAACGCGTCGATCGTGGACAGTTGCCACGGCCGCCCCTGCAGCGCATCCAGGTCCGCGACGTACAGGCGGCGGAATGCGAACAGGCCGAGCAGCGCCGGCACCACGTCCTCGATTCGCGCAGAGTCGCAGAGCCGCGACCGAATCGGCCGATAATGCGCGCGATCCCCGAAGCGGGCATGCACCACCAGGCCGCCCATCAGGTCGATCACCGGAATGACCTCGTAGGATCCGTCGGCCGCAGCGTCGTGCGCATTCACCTCTTCGAGTTTATCTGCGGCGGCGGGCTGGCCGGCCGGCCGGTGCCGGCCCATCTTGCGCGCGAGGGCGACCTGATGCTGGCGGCGCTGATCGGGGATCTGCTCGAACTGCCGGGCGTGCAGGTGTCGTTCGCACGCGATGCTCGGCTGCCGGCACCGGTCCACGCGCGGCTGCACGGGGCCAGGGCGTGCTGGCGCGCGCCGGAGGCCGCGCCCGCTGAAGCACTCGCACGCGAAATAGCCGCGTCCGACGCAACCTGGCCGATTGCGCCCGAAACCGGCGGTGAGCTGGAGCGCGCCGCGCGCGCGGTGCTGAGCGCCGGGCGCGTTCTGTTCGGCCCCGACCCGGAAGCCATCTCGCTGGCCGCCAGCAAGTCCGCCACGGCGCAGTGCCTGGCGCGGGCCGGCATCGCCGTCGTGCCTTGTTTTCGGCCGGGATCGACCTGGCCGCGGATCGAGGGCGCGTGGGTCGTCAAGCCGGATGACGGCGCCGGCTGCCTTGGTATGCGCGTTTTCCGCAACCGTGAAGCGGCCGCAACTGCGGCGGCCGCGGTGGGGACAACCACGGCGGGCGGGCAGTGTGCTGAAGTCGTACAAGGCCTGATCGCGCAACCCTGGATAGAAGGCGACGCGATGAGCCTTTGCGTGCTGGCTTCGTCCGGCCAGGTCGACGTGCTGTCCGTGAACCGGCAGCAGCTGCGGCTACGCGACGGTGCGGTGGAGCTCGAGGCGATCGACGTGAACTGCGAGCCGGTCACGGCGCCCTTGACGGCGCTGGCGCAACGGGTCGCGGACACCATTGCGGGCCTGCATGGCTACTTCGGGATCGACTTCGTGCGGACCGCGGCGGGCCCGGTCGTGATCGAGGTCAATCCGCGCCTGACAAGCTCCTATGCGGGCTTGAAACCCGCGCTCGGACTGAACGTGGCCCAACGGGTGCTGGCTGCGGCCACCGGCGCATCCCTGCCGTCGTGGCGCGCCCATCGGGGCTTTCCGGTCCGATTGACCTTGAACGGCCACTGGAACAGCTGGAGGGCGCGCTGGAAAAGGCTATGGCCGCACTGCCTGCGGGTGCGGCCGACGCTCACCACGCGGCCACGATGACCGGCGAGCTGGCCGACCTGTTCGCCGACCGGGACGAGGGCGTGCGGCAGATCGTGGCGACGCTGAAGCGACGTTTCGGCGAGCGGCGCTTGCACGTGTTCGCCGGCGAGCGCGGATTCCTGGATCCGGATCACGCGCTTCGGAATCCGGCCGATGCGGCCTCGGCCAACTGGCTCGCGACCGCGCAACTGACTGCGGACCAGCTCGGCGATGCCCTGCTGGTCGACATCGGCAGCACCACGACGGACCTGGTTGCGGTGCGCGGCGGCCGCGTGGTAGCGGCGGGACGCACCGATTTCGAGCGCCTGGTCAGCGGCGAGCTGGTGTACACGGGTGTCGTGCGAACTCCGCTGATGGCGCTTGGCGACGCGATCGAGTTCGAAGGGCTGCGCGTTGCGCTGATGGCAGAGCACTTCGCGACGACCGCCGACGTATACCGGCTCACCGGGGAGCTGGACGAACGCTGCGATCAGCACGCCAGCGCGGACGGCGCCGAGAAAACGCCACCGGCGAGCGCACGGCGCCTGGCACGGATGATCGGTCGCGACGCGCGCGAGCGGCCGTTCGAAAGCTGGCAGACGCTGGCTTCATCGTTCCGTGCCATCCAACTGGACCGCATCCGGGGCGCATCGCGACAGGTTCTGGTGCGAGCGGGAGTCGATCCGGCCGGGGCGATGGTGGCCGCGGGCAGCGGGGCGTTCCTGGTGCGGGAACTGGCCCGCGGGCAACACCGGCCGGTGATCGAGTTCGCGCGCCTGCTCGACGCGCGCCTGGACGATCCGGCGGCGCTCTCGGTCTGCGCGCCGGCCGTGGCCGTCGCGATACTGGCCGGGAGAGTGGGCCGGTGAGCGCCGCGCCGCAACGCCGCTCGCCCGACGGAGCGCGTCAGCGCGGAGGCGGGACCGCGCGCATCGTCGTCAAGCTGGGTGGAAGCCTGGCGCGCGATCCACTGCTGGCGCATTGGCTGCGGGAACTGGCGCGCAGCCGGTCGGCCCGGTTCGTCGTGGTTCCGGGCGGCGGTCCCTTTGCCGACGCGGTTCGTACCGCTCAAGGCGTATGGCAATTCAGCGACGAGGTCGCGCATGTGATGGCGATCGGCGCGATGGATCAGTTCGGGCGGATGCTGTGCGGAATCGAAGCCGCCGCGGTCCCGTGTTCCACGCGGGTGCGGATCGAGAAGGCTTGGGCCGACGGTCGCTTGCCGGTATGGCTGCCCAGCCGCGTGATGGCCCGGGATCGGCAACTGGCGCGTAGCTGGGATGTGACATCGGACACGGTCGCAGCCTGGCTGGGCGATGCACTGGGCGCTGACGGCTTGCTGCTGGTCAAATGCTGCGGTCTGTCATCCGATCGTCTTAGCCCCGCGCTACTTGCTACTTCCGGAATCGTCGATCCGTCGCTGCCGGGTTTTCTTTCACGCAGCGGACTGGCGCTGCAGGTAGCGCAAAAAGAGCGCTGGAGCGAACTTTCCGAATTCGTGACCCGGCTGCAGTGTCGGACTTAAGTAACGAAACGGGTCTCTAATAGGGTCTTCACTGTCTTCACCCGCGACTGCCGCGCGGGCAAGCTTTTCTGAAGACGAACATTGGGGACTGCGGAGTGATAAATCCGATCGACTCATTGCGCACTCGACTGCGCTCGCTGCTGGGCGGGCGAGTTCCGCGGAGCTTGCCGCGCCGATCTCACAAGCCGCGCATCGGAACCTATGTGGTTCACGTCGAGGAGGGCCTGCGGCTGGTGGTCCAGGCCGGGTTGAGCGACGAACTGTGGCAATGGCTGATGGATCACGGTTGGCGCGTGCCATCCCACCACCCCGACCGGCGCGTGTACCTCGACATTCCGGTCTCCTGTGTGACGCGATTGATCGATGCGGATGCCGCGCACCGCGAACAAGTAATGTTCGAAGCGATCATGAGTGCGCAGTCAAAGCGGGCGCGGACGCGACGGACCTACTGAATCTCTTCGGGGCACGGCAGGCTAAGGTTCGATCAGGCCGTGTCGGACCGCCAGCAGTGTCAGCTCCGACTGGTTCTGCACGCCCAGCTTCTGCTTGATGTTGTAAAGGTGCGTGCCGACCGTCGAGGGGGCCAGTTTCAGGTTGTCGGCGATCTGGTTGACCGACAGTCCGCGCGCAAGCTGGACGAACACCTCGAACTCGCGCTCTGACAGCTGTTCGGTGGGGTTGTCGCCGCCTTCCATATCCTGTACCGCGATGCGTTGCGCGATCTGAGGATCCAGGTAGCGGCGGCCCCGAGCGATCGTGCGGATCGCCTCGATCAGCGCCTCCGGCGCGCCGCGCTTGGACAGGTAGCCCAGCGCGCCGGCCTTCAAGGCGCGCCTTGGATGGCTGGTGTCCTCGTGCGCTGACAGCGCCAGGATCTTCGCGTCGCGGTCGCGCGCCGCGATGCGCTTGACCGCCTCGATGCCGCCCATTCCGGGCATCGCCAGGTCCATCACGATCACGTCCGGGTGCAGCTCCGCCACGCGCTGGCACGCCGTTTCGCCGCTGTCTGCCTCGCCGACCACTTCGATGTCCTGAGTTGCCTGCAACAGCAGGCGGAACCCCATCCGCACGACGGCATGGTCATCCACCAGCATCACCCGGGTCTTGGCGTTCACGCGGCCACCACCGGTTCCGCGTGCAGGGGTATCCGCGCCGACACGCATACGCCGCCGCTGTCGGGCTTCTGCAGTTCGAAGCTGCCTCCGAGCGCCACCGCGCGTTCTCGCATGCCCAGCACGCCGTAGTGACCCGGCTGCCGCCAGCCAGCCGGCAGGCCGCTGCCGTTGTCGGTGACGCGAATCGACAGGTCGACTCCCTCCAGGTGCACCTGGATCCGCACTCGCGACGGCGCTCCGTGCCGCAGCGCGTTGTTCACGGCTTCCTGCACGATCCGGTACGCGGCGGTCGACAGCGTGTCGCCCGGATCTGGCGGCAGCTTCTGCACGTCGAGCGCGAATTCGACCTTCGGGTGCTGCAGCCGCCAGTCGCCCAGCAGATCGTTCAGCGCTTCAGCCAGTCCCACATGGTCGAGCGGCAGCGGCCGCATCCGCGCGATGATCTGGTGCACCACATCGTAGATCTGGCCGGCGGTGTCGATCACCAGGCGCGCCGCCTGCTCGAGCGCTGAATCCTGCCCGCGTACCCGCTGCGCGATCGACACGCCGGCGCTTTTGATCGCGGTGACCTGCTGGCCCAGCTCATCGTGCAGCTCGCGAGCGATCGCTGCACGTTCCTGCTCGATCCGGGTCTGGATGATCCGGGTCAGCTCGCGCGACTGCGCCAGGTTGGCCTCGGCCTCGGCCGCAACCCGGCGCGCCTCGACGCTGTCCTGGACCACCTGTGCCATCCGATTGAACGCGTCGCCGATCGGACGCGCTTCCTCCCCCGGCAGCGGCGGCAGCCGGGTCGAGTAGTCGCCCGCGCCGATCCGATGCAGGCCCTCGACCACCCGGCCCAACGGCTTCAGTGCGCGTCGGATCAGCACGTAGGCCAGCAGGTTCGCCACGACCAGGCCCAGTGTGGCGCCGCCGACCACCTTCATCAGGTCGTCCCACCCGTCCAGCACCGGACGGGACGCGTCGGCCTTCAGCACGATCCGCCCGCCGTTCAGCTCGATCTCGGTCGGCTGGGTCGGTGGCGACACCAGCCGCGAGAACCAGGCGGGCGCTTCGCGTCCGGCCTTGTAGGTGGGTCCCGGCGAGCTGTAGATCAACTGGCCGGCGTCGTCGTACAGCGAAATGTCGTTGCCGCGAACGTGGCCCAGGCGCCTGAGGAACTGCACCATGCCGGGCACGCCGGCCTGCTCGTAGATCCAGCCGACCCGGGACAGCACCTGCGAGGCGACAATGCTGGCCGCCTCGACTTCCTCGCGCACGCTGCGTCGCGTGCCCTCGACCTCCTGCACGACCAGCAGCGCCGTGAAGGCGGCGATCAAGGTCGCGAGGATCATGTGAAGTTGAAGTCGCAGGCTCATAAAGTTAGGTACAAAAAATCATGGGGACCCTCACCCGCGGCCCCTCTCCCTGAAGGCAGAGGGGCGGCTGATCGTCCTTCGTGGGAGGAGCACCCTCACTCGCGGGGCCTGCCCGATGTTATGGCATCCGTCGCGGGCAGGCTTGGATGCTGCGTCGCACCATGCCGACTCAAGAAATTCATGAGGCCGGATTCCCGACCGCGTCTATGCCGAAGCGATGATGGGCCGCGCACACTGCGCTCGGTACCGGCACCCGTGCGGTACGAAATTGCAGGGCCGGCTTTGCGGCTCGTTCGAACTGAAGATCTGACAATGAGGAGCTTGACCATGAAATGGGAAACCCCGGCTGCGGCCGAGATCCGTTTTGGCTTCGAAATCACGATGTACGTGGCCAATCGCTAACACCGAATTCCTGGACAACGGGCGGCGGAGTCCATTAATCCCCCGAACGGCGCTGCCCCGGCAGGATTCCGGCACCGGGCGCCGCGGCGGAACGCTCCGCCACGGCGCCCGGTTCATTTTGCTCCGGCTGCTTTCCTCACCGTCGCATGAGAGTCCGAATACTTGGAAGCGCCGCTGGCGGTGGCTTTCCACAATGGAACTGCAACTGCGGCAACTGCCGCGGGGTGCGAGACGGCACGATCCGCACCCGGGCGCGCACCCAGTCTTCGATTGCGGCCAGCGGCGACGGCCAGCGCTGGGTGCTGTTCAACGCTTCGCCCGACATCCTGCAGCAGATCCGCGAGTTCCCGGCGCTGCAGCCGGGCGACCGGCTGCGGACGACCGCGATTGCCGCGATCGTGCTGATCGACGCCCAGATCGATCACACGACCGGGCTGCTGATGTTGCGCGAGCACGACCAGCCGCTCGAACTGTGGTGCACCGAGCCCGTATTCCAGGATCTGACCACCGGCAATCCGGTGCTGAAGGTGCTGGGGCATTTCGCCGGCGTGCGCCGCCATCAGCTGCCGCTTTCGGACGACGGATTCCGGATCCCCGGCATCGAAGGCTTGCGGTTCGTGGCCTGCGCACTGAGCAGCAAGGCGCCTCCGTACTCGCCCCACCGCGACCGCCCGCAGCCGGGCGACAACATCGGCGTGACGATCGTGGATGAACGCAGCGGCAAGAGGCTCTTCTATGCGCCCGGCCTGGGCCAGATCGAGCCGCCCGTGCGCGATGCGATGCACAGTGCGCACTGCGTGCTGGTCGACGGCACCTGCTGGAGCGACGACGAGCTGGTGCGCCTGGGAGTGTCCGCCAAGCGGGCGCGCGACATCGGTCACCTGCCGCAGAGCGGGCCGGGCGGAATGATCGAGCAGCTCGGCGGACTGCCGCCCGGCACGCGGCGCATCCTGATTCACATCAACAACACCAATCCGATCCTGAACGAGGACAGTTCCGAGCACCGGGAGCTCGCCCGGCACGGAATCGAAGTGTCATACGACGGCATGGAAATCAGCCTGTGAGCGCGACGATGAATCTGAGCGACCTGCAGCAGCCGGCGTGGAGCCGCGCCGAATTCGAGGCGCGGCTGCGCGAAAAAGGCAAGGCCTATCACATTCACCATCCGATGAACGTGCTGCTGAACGGCGGCGGCGCCTCGCGCGAGCAGATCCGCGGCTGGGTGGCCAACCGCTTCTATTACCAGATAGCGATTCCGGTGAAAGACGCGGCGATCCTTTCCAACTGTCCGGACCGCGAGGTACGCCGGAGCTGGATCCAGCGGATCCTGGACCACGACGGATTCCAGATCGGCGAAACGCGCGACGAGGGGGGGATCGAGGCCTGGATCCGCCTCGGTGTTGCTGCGGGCCTGACCCGCGAGGAGATCCTGGACCTCAGGCACGTGGTGCCGGGCGTGCGCTTCGCGGTCGACGCCTACGTGAACTTCGCACGCCGGGCGCCCTGGCAGGAGGCGGTGTGCTCGTCGCTGACGGAGCTGTTTGCGCCCGAGATCCACAAGCAGCGGCTGGCCAACTGGCCGCAACACTATCCGTGGATCGAGCCCACGGGCCTGCAGTACTTCCGCAACCGCGTGAGCCAGGCGCGCCGGGACGTGGAGCAGGGCCTGCAGGTGACGCTGGACCACTTCAACACACGGCCGCTGCAGGAACGCGCGCTGCAGGTGCTCCAATTCAAGCTGGACGTGCTGTGGTCGATGAACGACGCGATGGCGCTGCGCTACGGAGTGAGGACATGAGCCAGCCACCCGAGGCACTTCAGACCAGGCCCCGAGTCGGGACTGGCTTTCGGCTCCAGTGGGAGCCCGCGCAGCAGTCCTGGGTGCTGCTGTTTCCGGAAGGCATGGTCAAGCTGAACGGTTCGGCCGGCGAAATCATGAAGCGCTGCGACGGCGAGCGCTCGGTCGACCAGATCGTGGCCGACCTGGAAGGCAGCTTCGGCGTGCAGGGTCTGCAGGGCGACGTACTGGCGTTCCTGGACCTGGCCCGCGGCAAACACTGGATCGAGGACTAGCATGGAAGCGCCCCAGCCCAGCACGATGCAGGCGAGCGCGATGACGGCGACCAATGGCACGCCGCTGTGGCTGCTGGCGGAGCTGACCTATCGCTGCCCGCTGCATTGCGTGTACTGCTACAACCCGGTCGACTTCGCGCTGACCGAGCGCGAGCTCGCCACCGACGACTGGGTCCGCGTGCTGCGCGAAGCGCGCGCGCTGGGGTCCGTGCAATGTGGATTCTCCGGCGGCGAGCCGATGATGCGCGAGGATCTGGAAGTGCTGGTGGCCGAGGCGCACCGGCTCGGCTACTACACGAACCTGCTCACCTCAGGCGTCGGATTGACCGAGGAGCGTGCCGCCCGCCTGAAGGAGGCCGGCCTGGATCACATCCAGCTGTCGTTCCAGGACTCCACCCGCGAGATGAACGATTTTCTGTCACACACGAAGACGTTCGAACTGAAGCAGCGGGTGGCCCGGATGATCAAAGCCAACGGCTGGCCGATGGTGCTGAACGTTGTGATCCACCGGATGAACGTCGACTTCATCGACAAGATCATCGAGATGGCGGTGCAGCTGGGCGCCGATTACCTGGAGCTTGCCAACAGTCAGTACTACTCGTTCGCCCACGTGAACCGCGATCATCTGCTGCCTTCGCGCGAACAACTGCAGCGGGCCGAGCGCGTCACCAACGAGTACCGCGCCCGGCTCGGCGACAAGATCCGGATGTTCTTCGTGGTGCCGGACTTTTATGAAAACCGCCCGAAAAAATGCATGAACGGCTGGGGCAACGTGTTCCTGACCATCACGCCGGACGGCACCGCGCTGCCGTGCCATACGGCCAAGATGCTGCCGGGGCTGACGTTCCCGAACGTGCGCGATCTGGACGTGCGGTCGATCTGGTACGAATCGGACGGCTTCAACCGGTTTCGCGGCACCGGGTGGATGAAGGAGCCGTGCCGCAGCTGTCCCGAGCAGCTCAAGGACCTGGGCGGCTGCCGTTGCCAAGCCTATCTTCTTACGGGCGATCCGGCCAACGCCGACCCGGTGTGCGACAAGTCGCCCCTTCACGGCGTAGTCACCGCGGCGGTCGAGAAAGCGCAGCGGCCCGATCGCGAACGGACCAGCGTGCACCCGCTGGTATTTCGCGACCCGATGCAGTCGCGCCGATTGACCGAGGCCGCTGGGGTGCCGGCAGCCGCGCACCGGTAGACGCGGCCCGCGCCCTCTACCGGCTCAACGCTTGATGCGTGAGATCTTTGTGCCTTCGATGCTCAGACTGGCCATCAGTCCCTGCTGATTGAAGATGAAGGCATAGGCATCGTCCTGCAGGGTCGTGGATGACAGATTCTTGGCAACTCCCTCGTTGACCAGGACCACGGTCGGACCGACCCCGATCTCCCATCCCTTCGACTTTTGCAGATAAGACATGGCCTTATCGGTCATCAGGAACACCACGTAACCATACGACTGAGCGCCGGCCTGCAAACCCCAGGACCCGTTGATCGAGTTGTAGTACTCGACGACTTTGGAGCCTTCCATCAGCACACCCTCGCCGTAACCGCCTCCGAATATCAGCCCCGCCTTCACAATATTCGGGAAGACCAGTTCGGCTTTGGCGATCTTGGATATCTTGACCGCCACCGGATTGCTCCGATAGAGCGTTTGCAAGGCTTGGGCGGCGTCGCGGTTGAGATCCTCCGCCGTGGCGGCAACTGCGCGGTTCCCGAGCAGGCCGATCGAACCAACTGGCGCGGAGGCGACTGCGAAAGCAAGCAGCGAGCGACGATTCAAATCCATTTTGAGCTCCTTTTGGCCCCGCCTTCCGGCCACTTCTGATTTGTAAGGACTGGGCCGCGGGGCCGAGGTTACCGCAATTGAGGGTGACCAGCCCCGACAGGCCGTCCCCCATCGCCGGGTGGCCCAGTACGATCAGACGCTGGCGTGAACCCTCCGGCCACGATTGCGACTTGGCTCGCACGTGCCGGGATCATGCTTTAGTTGGCACGGTAGAGCTATCAAGCAAACGTATGAAACATCGTGGCCATAAAACCGTGTGGCCGTTATGGAACCGCCGTTCAACGAACGTCGCGACTCGGGTATCGGCCGATTACCGATCCGGGAATTTGCTGTGCAATGTCTCGATCAGGGTCTCGATGGCCAACAGTCGGCTGAGTTGACTGCTCTCCTCGTCGAGCATCTTGTGCTGGATGTCAAGCCGCTTGCCGATCTCAAGCAACATCCCGATGATTTTGGTCGACTCGCGTTCAATCAGCAGGTTGATCTGAAGATTCAGGTGCGCGCGCCGGTCCGCAAGCTTGCTCATCCGATTTTGCTTCATCAGCACGAAGGCGGTCATCAGCACAGCCTCCAGCGCGACGACCTGGTTCAGGATGGGGAACGGAAAATGATCGAAGGGGCGCACAAGCGGCATCAGGCCGGTGTTGATCGCCACCCAGAGGATCACGCCGATCAGCTGAAAGACAACGAAGTTCAACGTGCCGATCGAGCCGCCGACAAATTCGTAAATTACCTCGCTACGGGACTGGCGCCGGTTGGCAGCCTGCTCCGCGCCGATGATGGCGTCGATGTTCTCGGAAACAAACGACGGAAGCGGGTTTTCCAGTTGTTCCGACATAAGGGAATTCCTTTGCGACGGTCTTGCTCGTACAGGCCGGACACTGAGGGCGTTCTTCAAGCCGTGTCGAACCTCGCCGTGAATCGGCAAGGAGATTTCAGCGCCCCTACCGTGTGCCCGGTTTTCGTTCCGCTTCAGGTTCCGCGCATCCTGGATGATGCGATGGGCCTGCGGCGCCATCTTCTGCCAGGGAACGGGGGCACGTAAGATTGGATTGTGGCACCGTGGAGGTGCTGCCAGTGGCCAGCTTGTCCACGATAAAAGAAGGCTCCTCGATGCGTCGCACACTCATTGGTGTCGCCGCGGGGATCGCTGCGGTCACGCTGCTGTCTGCTGGACCGGCGGCGGCCGAGGACAATTCTTCCTTCGTCTCTCAGTCGGTCCCGGCATCGATGCGCGTCGGCATCCGGGTTGCCGTGTCGCTGACATTCAGGAACACGGGCACGACATCCTGGACGCCCGCGGGCGGCTACGTGCTCGGCTCCCCCAATCCGGCCAACAGCGCGACCTGGGGGGTATCTTCGGTCGCCTTGCCATCGGCGGTCGCGCCCGGTTCGAGTGTGACGTTCAATTTCAGCGTAAGCGCTCCGAGCGCGCCGGGAACTTACAACTTCCAGTGGCAGTTGCAGACCGGGACCCGGTTTTTCGGAGCCACATCGACCAGCGTATCGGTTGCGGTCGCCGCACGGCCGGCCGCCTCGATCACGAATCCGACGAGCGCAGCGACCTTTGCTTCGCTAGAGGCGCTGCAGCAGCAAGCCTTTCAAGTACTCCCCCTCCGGGTGCGTCATCAGCATCGGATGGTCGGCGCCGGGGCCGAGCCGCCCACGCATCACGCAGTCGACGCCGGCATCGATCACCGCACCGGCGACGATCTTCTGGAACAGGTCGACGTCGATCGCGCCGGAGCATGAGAAGGTCATCAGCACTCCGCCCGGCCGCAGCAGTCGCAGCGCGTTCAGATTGATGTCCTTGTAGGCGCGCGCGGCGCGTTCCACGTGGTGGTGGCTGGCGGCGAACTTCGGCGGGTCGAGCACGATCAGGTCGAACTGCTCGCCCGCGTCGCGGCAGGCGCGCAGTTGCTCGAACACGTCGTCGCAGCGCCAGCGCATCGATTCCGGGTTCAGTCCGTTCAGCTCGGCGTTCGAGCGGCCGAGTGCGAGTGCCTCGGCCGATGAATCGATCGACAGCACGTCGCCGGCTCCGCCCCGCGCGAGCGCGATCGAAAAGGCTCCCGTGTAGCAGAACCCATTCAGCGCGCGCGGCGCGCGCTCGAGCCTCGAGGCGAGCTCGCGCGCCAACCCGCGGGCCAGGAGTCGGTTGTCGCGCTGGTCGATGTAAAAGCCGGTCTTGTGGCCGCGCCGGACGTCGACCCAGTAGGCCAGGCCGTGCTCGTGAACGCGGATCCGCTCGGGGGGCTGCTGACCGCGCAATACGCCCGATTCGGGGGTCAGGCCTTCGCGCGCCCTGAGTGCGCCGTCGGACCGATCGAACACGTCGCGGCAGCCGGTGGCCTCGCACAGCGCCTCCAGCAGCACTTCGCACTGCGCCTGCACGCCGGGCGCCTGCAACTGGACCACCAGCTGATGCTCGTAGCGATCGGCGATCAATCCGGGCAGCAGGTCGGCCTCGCCGTAGACAAGCCGCAATGCGTTGCTGTGCTCGGCCAGCCGGGCGCGCCGCGCCACCGCCTCGCGCACCCGGGCGGCCAGCCATCGCTGGTCGATCCGGTCGCTTTCGGCGAAGCTCCAGCAGCGCGCCCGGATCGCGGAATCGGGCGCGTACGCGGCCCACGCGAGCCAGCGGCCGTCGGCTGCGTGCACTGCGACCAGATCGCCTGCGGCCGGTTCGCCCACCACGCGGGCGACGGCGGTCGCATAGATCCATGGATGACGGCGCGCAAGCGAGCGCTCCTTGCCGGGTTTCAAGACCAGCTGGTGCACCGTGCGCTTCCGAGCTCAGGCCTTGCGCCGCGCGCGCGGATGGTACGCATCGTAGGCTTTGGCCAGGTGCTGCCAGTCCAGACGCGTATAGACCTGGGTGGTCGAGATGTTGGCGTGCCCGAGCAATTCCTGCACGGCGCGCAGGTCGCCGCTGGATTGCAGCAGATGCGAAGCCATCGAGTGGCGCAGCACGTGGGGGTGAACGCGCACCCCGAGCCCGAGTCGCGCGGCCAGCTGCTGCAACCGCACCTGGATGCTGCGTGGCGACAGGCGGGTGCCGCGAGTCGAGACGAAAAGGGCGCGCTGCGCTTCAGGCGCCAGCGTCGGCCGCGCCGCAAGCCAGGCGCGCAGTGAGTCGACCGCGGGCTGGCCGACCGGAACCGAGCGCCGCTTCGAACCCTTGCCGGTAACCGTCACTTCGCGCTCGCCAAGGTCGATCCAGCCGAGCGAGGCGGGCCGCGACCGCTCGGCCGCGTAGGGTCGCAGGTCCAGTGCCACCAGCTCGGACAGGCGCAGCCCGCTCGAATACAGCAGCTCGACGATCGCATGGTCGCGCAGCGCCAGCGCCCCTTGCCCAGTCCGCTGCGACGCCAGCGCAACCGCCTGGTCCGGGGCGAGCGCTTTGGGCAAGCGTTGCGGGCGGCGTGGACCTCGGATGCCGAGCGCGGGATTGGACGAGGCCAGCCCGCGAGCGGCCAGGTGACGGAAGAAGGTGCGCCAGGCCGACAGCATCCGCGCGATACTGGCTGGGGCCAGGCCCAGGGAATGAAGGCGGCCGGCGGCGCGTCGCACATCGGCCGCCGTCAGATCGGGCATCGGCCGGCCCTCGGCCAGTTTGCTCAGTCGCTGCAGGTCCCGGCGATAGGCGGCGACGCTGAGCGGCGACAAGCGCCGGACCGCGCCGAGCTCGTGCAGAAACTGCTGTGCGACGGCCGGCAGCTCGTCGCGCCCTTTGCTGTTATCCATGCCTATCCGCGCAGCCGGGACAGCGCGGCGGCGGCAAGCTGCCCGATTCGGCTCAGAAATGCGGTGCCCATGTCGCTGCGGAAGCGGTGCAGATCCGCCGAGCCGAGCGTAAGCAGGCCGAATGGCGCAGCCGCGCGCTCGGTGCGCAGCGGAATCAGCGCCAGGCTGCGAATCTCGGCCGCATCCGACTGCATCCAGCCGGCCGCCTCGAAATCGGCGTTCAACCCGCAAAACGGAGCCTGCATGCTGGCGGCGAATCGGACCACGTCGGCGCCGACCGGTTTCGCGCATTCGAGGCCGGCGAAGCGCGGCTCGAGCTCCCAGATCCGGACCGCCACCGCCGGGACCGCGAACACCTCCTTCAAGCCCTCGACCACGCGCTGCGGCAGGCGTGTCTCGTCGTGTTCGGCCAGCAGCGCGCTGGACCATCGGGCCAGGCCTTGGTCGAGGACGTCGTTGTCGCGGCCATTGCGGGCCAGATCCGCCAGGTCGGCTTCGAGCGAGCGGACGCGCTCGCGCAGGATCTGCGTCTGGCGCTCGGCCAGCGACACGGCCCGGCCGTCATGCGGATCGGGCAGATCGATCGAGGCGAGTAGCCAGGGCCTGCGCCGGAAGAATTCGGGGTTGTCCCGGATGAAGTTTGCTACGTCGTCCTCGTTCATTCGATCTCGATCTCGCCTTCGAACACTTTGACGGCTGGCCCGGCCAGCAATACGGGGCTTACCGGGCCTTCCCCGCGCGCGCCGGCGCCGTTCCACTCCACCCTGAGGTGCCCGCCGAGCGTTTGCACGTCGACCGGGGACGACAGCAGTCCGCGCGCGATTCCAGCCACGACGGCGGCGCAGGCACCCGTGCCGCAGGCGAGCGTCTCGCCGGCTCCGCGCTCCCACACGCGCAGCCGGATCGCGTGAGGATCCAGTATCTGCATGAACCCGGCGTTCACGCGATGGGCGAAGCGCCGATGGCGCTCGATCGCGGGGCCGTCGGTCTCGACCGGCGCCGAATCGACGTCTTCGACGCGCTGCACTGCGTGGGGATTGCCGATCGAGACGATCGTCACCCACAGGTCGCGGCCGTTGACCGGCAGCGGCCACAGCGCCGCAGCACCCTCCGTGCCTGCTTTCAACCCGTCGGACGAAAAGCCGCTCGCCGCGGGATCCAGGTCCGGAGCTCCCATGTCGACCGACACCGTGCCGTCGTCCAGCAGCCGCGGCTCGATCAGGCCGCCCGCGGTCTGA
>WNFT01000138.1_pt1 | contig 79947 bp, 77 predicted proteins | sample 5400191 | NCBI WGS metagenome assembly WNFT01 (sample SAMN13153359, study PRJNA577476) | soil metagenome | isolation source: 80 cm saprolite under Madrone tree | place: USA:California | collected 2016-06-14 | reverse complement strand
CACCTGCAGCTGCATTTGCACGAGCTGGACGGGGCGGAACGGTTTGCCGTCGCACTTTCCGCTCTCCGGTCCTTGCTCGCCTCGGTCAAACGGTGAGCGCCGGCCGGTACGTCGCCACAGTCGACGTGGGCTCGTCGTCAGTACGGGCGATGCTCTGGGACTTTCAGGGTCGCCAGGCGCGAGGTCTCGAAGTCCAACATGAGTACGCAGCTGCAAACGAGATCGACGCCGATCGGCTTGTCCGTCTGGTCGTTCGATCTCTCGTCGAGCTGATGGGCCTCGCCGGCCCACGAAGAGCGGAGCGGATCGCCGCCGTTGGATTTTCAACGTTCTGGCACGGGCTCCTCGGCGCCGACGACTCGAAACGTGCGCTGACTCCGGTGTACCTCTGGTCGGACGTCCGGAGCTCGAGCGCCGCGGAACATCTGCGCGAGCGCCTCGATGCCGATGATGTCTGGCGCCGAACCGGCTGCCCGCTCCACGCGAGCTACTGGGCAGCCAAGCTGTGGTGGCTGCGTGAGGAACGACCCGACCTCTGGCGTCGCCAGGTGCGATGGCTGAGCTTCGGCGACCTGCTCTTCTGGCGTTTGTTCGGCCGCCTGGGCACCAGCCTGTCGATGGCCTCCGGAACGGGACTGCTCCGGATCGACGACCGCAAGTGGGATGAAGAGCTGCTCGCCGAGCTGCGCATCGGGCCAGAAAGCTTGCCGCCGCTGGCGAAAGCCGAGCAGGGATTGACGCCTGCGTACGCAAGAGTCCTGCCTCAGCTGGTGGACAAACCGTGGGTGCACGCCGCCGGAGACGGTGCCCTCGCGAACCTCGGCAGCGGCTCCACCACGAAGGCCAATCGGGCGATCACCATCGGCACCTCCGCCGCATTGCGGGTGATGCACGGTCCTTCGACCGCGAGCCTCCCCCGAGGACTATGGCGCTACAGGCTCGATGAGTCGCGACTCGTCACCGGCGGAGCGCTAAGCAACGGAGGCAACCTCCGCGATTGGCTGCTGACGAACTTGCGCACCGGCTCGCGGTTTCCCCGCGCGGCGCTCGGTGCGCACGGCCTGACATTCCTTCCGCACCTGTTTGGAGAGCGCAGCCTCGGTTACGCTGCTGATGCATTTGGCGCCGTCGCAGGCCTCACCTCAGCCAGTACCGCGGACGACATCATGCAAGCCGCCTACGAGGCGGTGGCGGTGCAGCTCGCGCAGATCGACAGCAAGCTGGACGAGATCCTTCCGGGCGCGGCACGCCTGGTGGCGAGCGGCGCGGCGCTGCTCAACTCGCCGGAATGGATGCAGATGATCGCCGACGCCACCGGGCGGCCCGTCGCCGCCTTGCGCGTAAGGGAAGCATCAAGCCGGGGTGCCGCCTTGTTCGCGATGGAGAGCTTGGGAATCAAGGCGCCCGCCGTCAATGAGTCGGGGACGGCGAAGGTCTTCACCCCGCGCCGGATGAATGCGGCCGCTTACAGAAAGATCGAGGCGCGGCAAGCTGCCCTGTACCAGGCGCTCATCAAAGACCGCATCCTGGATCGCATCCCATGAGCGTCGATTATTTGCGGTCGCTTTACAGCCTCGACGGCCAGGCCGCGATCGTCACCGGCGGCACTGGCGTTCTGGGTCGAGGCATGGCTATGGCATTGGCGATGGCCGGCGCAAAAGTCGGGGTGCTTGGACGCCGGAGGGCCGTGGCCGAAGAGGTGGCCGCGCAAATCCAGGCGCGTGGCGGCGACGCGATGGCACTCCCGGCCGACGTTCTCGACCGGGAGTCGCTCGTCGCCGCTCGAGAGAGCGTCATCGGGCGGTGGGGAGGGGTGCACATCCTGGTCAACGCCGCAGGGGGAAACATGCCCGGGGCAGTCCTTGGCGAGACCGCCGACGTGTTCACGATGTCGGCGGCCGCTTTCAAGGAAGTGGTCGACCTGAACCTCAGCGGCACGTTGATACCCAGCCTGGTTTTCGGTGAGGCGATCGTCCAAGCCGGGGGCGGCGCGATCGTCAACATCTCGTCAATGTCGTCGACTCGCGCTCTGACGAGGGTGGCCGGCTACGGCGCGGCGAAGGGAGCCGTGGAGAACCTCACGCGGTCGCTCGCGGTCGAGCTTGGGCGGCGGCACGGAGACTCGATACGCGTCAACGCCATCGCCCCTGGATGGTTTGTCAGCGATCAGAATCGGGCGCTGCTGCTCGAGGCTGACGGAACCACCCTGACCAAACGTGGGGCGGCGGTCATCCGGAACACGCCCGTCGGCCGCTTCGGCGTACCGGACGACCTGGCCGGCGCGCTCGTCTGGCTCTGCGGTCCGGGGGCACGATTCGTGAACGGCATCGTGGTGGCGGTTGACGGTGGCTTCAGCGCCTTCAGCGGTGTCTGAATGAACGAAGACGAAGCCCGGGAAACGCTCGCGCGCGGGCTGATCGGCCTGCGCCCAGGGCGCCGAGTGCTCGTGCTTCTGCCTGACGGCACCCGGCACGCTCCAATTCCGCTCATGTTTCGACTCCTACAAGACCTGATCGGCAAGCGAGCGGTGCGACTCGACTTCCTGATCGCGCTCGGCACTCACCCGGCCATGCCAGACGACGCGATCGGCCACTTGCTCGGAATCTCGGCTGCGGAGCGTGAAGCTCGGTATCCCAACACCTCGATCCACAACCATGAGTGGGGAAGGCCACAGGCCCTGGAGCGGTTCGGAACGCTCACTTCGGCCGAAGTCGAGAAGCTGACCGACGGCATCCTCGCCGAAGCGATGCCTATCGATCTCAACCGCATGATCCTCGACTATGACGAGCTGATCATTTGCGGCCCAGTTTTTCCGCACGAGGTGGCGGGATTCTCAGGCGGCGCCAAGTACATCATCCCGGGCATCGCAGGACCGGCCGTCATCAGCGCCACGCACTGGCTGGGTGCACTTGTCTCGAGCATGCGAACGATCGGCGTCAAGGACACGGCGGTTCGGCGGGTCATCCACCGCGCCGCCGAGCTCGTGCCCACTCCGATCACGTGCATCGCGCTGGTGGTTCGAGGTGACGAGCTGCATGGAATGTGGGTTGGTGACTACCAGGAAGCCTGGATCGAGGCGGCCGGCCTATCGGCGAAGCTCGAGATCATCGAGGTACCGCATGGCTTCCGCAGGGTGTTGTCGATGCCGTCCACGATCTATGACGACCTGTGGACGGCGGCGAAGGCCATGTACAAGACCGAGCCCGCGATAGCTGACGGCGGCGAGGTCGTCATCTACGCGCCGCACCTCACCGAGATTTCGTATACGCACGGACGCTTGATCGACCAGGTCGGGTATCACGTGCTCGAGTACTTCACGAAACAGCCCGATCGTTTCGCCTCGATCCCCGGCATGATCAAGGCGCACAGCACTCACGTCAAAGGCGCGGGAGCGTACGACGCGACCAGCAGAGTTGAGGAACCGCGAATCCAGGTCACGCTTGCGACCGGCATCTCGGAGGAGCGCTGCCGGCGCGTCAACCTCGGCTACATGGATCCACTTGAGATCGACCCGTCCGAGTGGGAGCATCGTGAAGCTGAAGGTGTCCTCGTCGTCCGGAATGCGGGCGAGATGCTCTACCGGGCGAAGGACGTTTCCTGGCGTGGTGTCAGGCCGGCCGAGCCTGTGCTCGATCTTTCTGAAGGCTAATCTGTTTCGGTGCCGCAGCTATCCGATTTCCGTCTCGGCGCCGACGTCGTCGCCAAAGATGGAGGCAAGGCTGGAACGCTCACCAGCGTTCTGGTCGAGGCTGCCGGCTTCGATCCCAAGGCGCTCGTCGTCAAAGACGAGTCAACGCTCGCCGGGCGATTGGTGTCGGACGAGAAGTTCTTCATCACCGACGAGATCGTCATCCCGATCGCGGCCGTCGAATCGGCTTCGCACGACCTGATCCGGCTCTCGCTGTCGGTCGACGATATCCGCAAACAGCCGCCCTACCTGAGCTATCGGTTCGGCGCGCTCAGCGCTGGCGAAGCGGGCCTCGAAGAGGTCGACTTCCTGGGCGGCGGCCTCGGGCTGCCCGCCAACGCTCAAGAGGTCGCCAACAAGCCGGCGGACCAGATCGAGATCGACCATGACGAAAACGTGATGTTGGGCACGACTGGTCACAGGCTGGGCCGCGTCCAGGATGTCCTGTTCGACAACGGTGAGCTGGTCGGCATCGTCATCAAGCCCGAAGGCTTCTTCAAGCACGATGTGGTGCTGCCGATACGGTTCATCTCTCGCGCGGACGACATGGCGCTTTTCGCCGACCTGAAGGCGTCCGACGTCGAGCACCTCGAGCCGTTTGTCGAACCGAAGTAGCGAATGGGAACCGTAACGATCGCCGCCACCTTTGGCGCCGGAGGCAGCATCATCGGGCCCGCCGTTGCCAAACGATTGAAGCTGCCCTTCGTGGACCGAGCCATCCCGACATCGCTCGTCGAGAAGATTCATGAACCCCTGGTCGCGGCCCTCGCCGACGATTCCGAGCGAGGCAGTGCCGTCGGCCGGGTGCTGAACAGCGCGCTCAACTACAGCGGTCTATGGGTTGGCGTTCCCATTGCGGAGTCTGAGCTCGGGGTTTCGCCTGAGGTTGCGAAGACCGAAGCGGCTATTCGCCGGTTACCGGGCGCAGGCGGTGCGGTGATCCTGGGCCGAGCGGGGGTGTTCGTCTTGAAAGGCTACCCCGATGTCCTTCACGTTCGGCTGGACGGAGAGGTCGAAGCCAGGCGGAGAGCGGCGATGGTCCACGAAGGCCTCGATTACAAGACCGCCGCCAGGATGCAGCAAGAGACTGACCAGGCTCGGCGCGCTTACGTCAGCCACTTTTATCCAAGGGCGGGCGCCTGGGAAGATCCGCGCTGTTACGACCTGGTTCTCGACAGCACGGCGATATCCCTTGACGCGTGCGTCGACATCATCGTGCTCGGGGCCAAGGACCTCTTCGCGAAATCCGCGGCGGCTCGCGAGCCCAGGGCGAAGTAAGACTTGGCGAGCGCCGCGGCACCCTCGTTGATCGCACTGCCGCCTCGGACGAAGCTGGCGATCCTGGGCGCGATCCTGCTGACCTTGTTCCTGGCCTCCCTCGACCAGACGGTCGTCGGGACAGCCCTGCCGCGAATCGTCACCGACCTCAACGGCGCGAGCCTCTACTCCTGGGTGGTCAGCGCGTATCTGCTGTCATCGACGGTGACCGTTCCCATCTATGGCAAGTTCTCCGACGTGTTCGGTCGCAAGGCGATGTTGATCATCGGCGTGTGCCTGTTCCTCGCGGGTTCGTGGATGTCCGGCGCCTCGCAGAATATGAATCAGCTGATCGCCTTCCGAACCGTCCAGGGCCTCGGTGCGGGCGCGCTCTTCCCGATCGTCATCGCGATCATCGGCGACCTATACAGTCCGCGCGAACGCGGGCGGTTCCAGGGACTGTTCGGAGCTGTTTTCGCTCTCAGCTTCATCGTCGGTCCATTTATCGGCGGCTGGATCACCGACCACATCAGCTGGCACTGGGTCTTCTATGTCAACGTGCCGTTTGGAATCGCATCGCTCATCGTGCTGGCGACGGTGCTCCCGAGCGCGGGGCGACGCGTAGCATCGATCCGAGATCTCGACTACATAGGCATTGCGCTGTTCACTGCCGGCGTGGTTCCTTTCATGCTCGGGCTTACGAACAAAGGCACCGTCAACAGCTCGGGCCAGCTCGCGAACTGGACAGACTCCGATGTGGGCGGGCTGATCCTGATCGGCCTCGTGATCCTGGCGATTTTTCTGTTCGCGGAGTCGAGGGCTAAGGAGCCGATCATCCCGCTCGATTTGTTCGGGGATAGGGACTACGCCATGAGCATGGCCGCGGTGTTCGCGTTCGGCATCGCGATGTTCGCGGCCGTCATCTTCATGCCTCGCTTCTATCAAACGGTTCGCGGCATCAGCGCCACGGCGTCGGGTTATTACATCTGGCCACTGCTGGTCGGGCTGATTGGCGGCAGCATCGGTACCGGGCTCCTGATCAGCAGGCTCGGCCGGTACAAATGGCTGATGACCGGCGGAGCCGTGGTGATGCTGGTGGGCGGCTTTTTGATGACGCACGTGACTGCCGATGTGTCCGATTGGGTGCTGTGGACCTGGATGCTCATCCTCGGCCTCGGCATCGGACCGGCGATGGCTGGATTCACGGTGGTGGTGCAGAACTCGGTGCCTCCGAGTCGGCTCGGCGTGGCTACGAGCACACTCACTTTTGTTCGCCAGATCGGCGCTTCCGTCGGGCTGGCGGCCGCGGGCACGATCTTCTCTTCATCGTTTGCCAGCCGGCTGCCGGTCAATCTCGCTGACGCGGGGGTGCCGTCGCCGTTGATCCCCCAGGTGGTCAAGCTCTCCGGTGCACTGCAAAACGTTGGCAACGGCCGCGCCCTGCTCGAGCATCTTCTGCAAGGGCCGCAACAGGCTCTGATCCCACACATCATCGCCGGTGCCAACAATGCCCTGGCACTTGCGATCGGCGACCTCTTCTGGATCACGATCTTCTCCGGGACGGCGGGTCTTGCCTGCACCTTGCTGCTTCGCGATCGGCCGCTGCCGACCGCCATCGAGCTACGGTCTGGAGCGCTCGCCGCCGTTTCGGAGCCTGCCTAGGGCCTAGGGTTAGGCGTTCGCGATCACGATCACCGCGACCTGCCCGCCCAGACGCGACACGCGTTGCTCTTTGACCACCTTCACTCCCGTATCCGCGAGCATGGCCTGGAGGTGGGCGCGATCGGGGAACTGATGGATCTTCAGCAAGGCGTGGACTGGCTTCATGAATCCAGATGCGACGAAGTCGGCGAGCAGCCAGCGACCGCCCGGAGTTAATACTCTGGCCACCTCGGCGGCGCCGCGTGCCTGGTCCTGCCAGTGGTGAAACGTCATCGTGCTGAACACCAGGTCGAAGGAACCGTTCGGAAACGGGAGGCCTTCCGCGATGGCTTGACGGAACTCGATGGTGCCTGCGGGAGTCGTGCTCTGCGCGTACTTCACCATCTCTTCCGCGGCGTCGACGCCGACAAGCCTTGCGTCAGGGAAGCGACTGCGCGCCGATTTGAGCAGCTTCCCGGTGCCACATCCGACGTCGAGGATCGCGCCGGGTCGGCCAACCTGCTCCGCCGCTACCTCCAACACCGCTCGCTGGATCGGGTTGAAGATGATGCGCTGCATCCAGTGGCGGTCGTAAGTGGTCGCCCAACGGTTGAACCGGTCGACGTCGTGGCCGTGAGCCATGGAATCAGATCGTATCCGTGCGGCGCAACGGCCACCGTCCTACCATTCCGCGAAGGAAAATCGATGTGGCTTTCGTAACCCGTCTTTCCCTCCGCCTCGGGGTCGTTGTCCTGCTCGGGGTCGTGCTGCTCTTCGGGGCCGGCATCTTCGCAGCGACTCAGGTCCAGCAGGACCTCCTGCCGGACATCTCAGTGCCGGCGGTCATCGCGATCACGCCGTATCCAGGCGCCTCACCTGAGGTCGTCGACGAGCAGGTCGGCGTCCCGGTCGGAAATGCCATGCAGGGTATCGCCGGCGCGGACACCGTTCAAACGACCTCCACCCAGGGGGCGTCGCTGGTCATCGTGCTGTTCAAGGACGGCACGGACATCAAGTCGGCGGAGCAGGACGTGAACAGCGCTCTGTCGAAAATTCGCCCGCTGCTCCCTCCGCAAGCGCTCTCGTCGACTGTGCAGACCTTCTCCACCAACAGCCTGCCGATCCTCGAATATGCAGTCTCCGCGAACGAACCTCTGGGCGATCTGTCCGGCCAGCTGCGAGCCCAAGCGTTGCCAAAGCTCAAGGGCCTTGCGGGCGTGTCCTCGGTGGTGATCACGGGCGCGCCCACCGACGAGGTCGACGTCACCCTCGACCCGGCGAAGCTGGCGGCGAACCGCGTGACGGTTACACAGGTGGCGGCCGCGCTGCAGCAGGCCAGCATCGTCGCGTCGATCGGGTCCCTCAAGCAGGGTTCGGCCACGATCCCGCTGCAGGTCTCGGGGTCGTTGATCAGCGTCGACCAGATAGGAAAGCTCACGGTCAGTCCCCCGGCGATCGGCAGCAAGCCTGCGGCGCCGGTGCGGATCGATCAGCTCGGCGCCGTGCAGGTCGTTTCCATCCCCGCCGACACGATTACGCGCACCAACGGGCAGCCCAGCATCGGCCTGCGGATCATCAAAGGCCCGAACGCAAACACCGTGACCGTGGCCCATGAGGTCTGGGCGGTGCTGCCCGGCATCAAGTCGTCGATCGGCCGTGGCATTCAAGTGCAGTCGATCCAGGACCAGGCGACGCCGATAACGCAGGCCATAAGCGACATCCTTCGCGAGGGACTGCTCGGGGCTGTGTTCGCGGTGCTGGTGATATTCGTCTTTCTTCGCAGCGCACGCGCGACGGTGGTCGCGGCCATCTCCATCCCGCTCTCCCTGCTCGTCGCGCTCATCGCGCTTTGGTGGCAAGGAATAACCCTCAACATCCTCACCCTCGGCGGGATGATGGTCGCGATCGGGCGCGTCGTCGACGACTCGATTGTCGTCCTCGAGAACATCAGCCGGCATGTGAGCGAAGGCGAGCGGCCACTCGTCGCCGCCTATACCGGTGCCCGCGAGATCATCACCGCCGTCGCCTCGTCGACGTTGACGACGGTCGCCGTCTTCCTGCCGATCGCATTCCTCACCGGAATCGCAGGCAGCTTCTTCAGGCCGTTCGCGCTGACCGTGGTGGTCGCCCTCCTCGCCTCGCTGGTGGTGGCGGTGACCGTCGTCCCGCTGCTCGCCTCACGCCTTCTGCCTGCGATTCGTGCTGAAGGGGTCGAGCGCCGGCTGCGTTGGAGCTGGACGCAGCGGGTCTACGTCCCGGTCATCCGCTGGGCGACCGGTCACCGCCTGCTTACTCTTGGAGCCGCCGCCGCTTTCTTCGCAGCGTCGATGGCTTTGATCCCGCTCCTGCGCGTGAACCTGCTCGACCAATCGTCGAGCCCGACCTTCCCGATCAGCATCACGATGCCGGAGAACTCCACCCTCAACCAGACGGACGCCGAAACGCAGAACGTGGAGACGCTCATCTCAGGCGTTTCCGGAATCAACGCCTATCAGGCCACGGTCGGCGGACAGAGTGATCCGTTCGCGCCTCCAGGCACGATCCCCGCCGACCCGACTCAGGCCTCGGTGCTGGTGCTGGTGCAGAACGGGCAATACGACACCGCCATCAACGCCGTGAGGCACGCCCTCAGCGCTTACAGAGGCATCGCAAAAGTGGTGGTGGGTCAAGCGCAGAACAGCTCCAACGCCAGCAGCAGCCAGATGCAGGTCGACGTTCGCGCCGGCGACCCGGCCACCCTGCAGATCGCCAACCAGCAGGTGCTGACGGCCCTTTCGCGAGTCGCCGGCTTGGCCGAGCTCAAGTCGAACCTGGTCGCATCCAAGCCGCAGTACCAGCTCGTGCCCACCGACAAGCTGCCCGCATCGGGTCTGAACATCCAGACGCTGGCGGCACTGGTCGCCCAGCAGATCAACGGCCAGGTGGCGGCGCAGGCCAACCTGCCGCAAGGCACGATGATCGTCCGCGTGCAGCTGCCGCCGGGCACGGCCGACACGGCTGCGACCCTGGCTGCGCTGCCGATCCCAACCGCATTTGGAATCGTGCCGCTCTCAACCGTGGCGACGATTCGGCAAGTCAGCGGCCCGCAGACGGTGGCTCGAGTCAACGGCGACCGCGACGCCACCATCACGGGGACCATCACCGGCAACAACACACGCGCCGTTCAGAACAGCGTCAGCAACGCGCTTGCCGGGGTCTCGCTGCCGCCTGGTTCATCGATCTCCACAGGCGGGGTGTTCGCCCAGCTCTCGACGGTTCTCAATCAATTCGCGCTGGCGCTGCTGGCCGCCATCGGCCTGGTCTACCTGATTATGGTCGCGACTTTCCGCTCGTTGCTGAAGCCGCTGGTGCTGCTGGTCGCGATTCCTTTCGCGGCGACTGGCGCGATCATCGCCCTGGTCTCCACCAACACGTCGCTCTCGCTGCCCGCGCTGATCGGAGTCCTCATGCTCACGGGAATCGTCGTCACCAACGCCATCGTCCTCCTCGACCTCGTCGAGCAGTACCGAGACCGTGGCCTGAACCTCCACGACGCGATCATCGAAGGGGGGCGCCACCGCCTCCGACCGATACTCATGACCGCGTTCGCCACCATGCTCGCCCTCGTGCCGCTGGCGGTTCTCGGCGGTGGCGGTGGAGTTGGTGGGGCGTTCATAAGCACACCGCTTGCCATCGTCGTCATCGGCGGCCTGTTCACGAGCACGGTGTTGACGTTGATCCTCGTTCCCGTCCTCTACTCGCTGGCGTCGCGATTCGCGGGGCGGCGCTCGACCAAGGAGCTGGACGATCTACTGGACGCGGCGGAGGATCGCAGATTCAAGCCTTTGGGCCTCCGGACCGGCGAGCAGCTGGTGCCGGCAGCCGCCGGCGCGTACGCATTCAGCCTGACGCTCGAGCCCGAGCCGGGCCGGCCGGGCGACCCGAGAGTTCTGGAAGTTCTGGCCCAAAACGGGCTGACCGTCGAGCCGGTGGCCGGGACGGCGAAGATGCGGATCAGCGTCCCCGCGGTTGAGGCCGCGTCCCCTCGCGAAGCCTCCGGTAAGGCCGTCGAACGCGTGCGCCGGCTGGTGCCCCCATCCGGATATCAGCTCTCTGAGCCGGAACAGGTGTCCCCAGCATAATTAGGGCGTGGCCACGACTCGCCCAGCCACAGCGGCTGTCGATCAGAACGACGTCGACGAAGCGCGGGCCTTCAACGCCAAGCTCGAGGCCCTGATCGCAAGCGTTCCCTCCGTCCACACCGTGCCCGTTCAAGCCACCCGAAAGGCCCGTCGCTATGGGACCGGGATCTTCCCGGCGCCGATCTTCCTCGAGGAGGCGCGCGACATCGAAGTCCCCGGCCGCGGGGGCCCGATCAAGGTGCGCGTCATCCGCCCAGATCAAAAGCCAACCGGCATCTACCTACACCTCCACGGCGGAGGCTGGACCCTCGGCGCGCATGACATGCAGGACGTGCTTCTGAAGCAGCTGGCGAACGAGACCGGCTTGGTCGCGGCGAGCGTCGCTTACAGGCTGGGCCCCGAGAACCCATACCCCGCCGGACCAGACGATTGCGAGGACGCGGTGCTGCACCTGCTGGAGAATGGGCCGAAGCTGCTCGGCGCGCCGGCGTCGTTCGCGATTGGAGGCGAGTCCGCGGGAGCTCATCTAAGCGTGGTCACGCTGCTCAGGCTTCGCGACCGCCATGGGATCATGGGCCGCATCGCCGCAGCGAATCTCGTGTTCGGCGCCTACGACCTGAACGGCACGCCGAGCCAGATCCTCTGGGGCGACCGAAATCTTGTCCTGTCACGGCCGATCGTCAAATGGTTCGTCGAGAACTTCGTGCCGGGGAGATCCTTCGAGCACCGGCGCGATCCAGACATCTCGCCGCTCTACGCAAAGCTGGGCGATATGCCGCGGGCTCTGTTCAGCGTGGGCACGATGGATTGCCTCATCGACGACTCCATGTTCATGGCCGAGCGCTGGCGCCTGGCCGGCAACGTCGCCGACGTGGTGATCTATCCCGAGGCCGTGCACGGATTCACCGCGTATCCGACCGGCGTGGCGCGCAAGGCGAACTCCAGGCAGTTCGCGTTCCTGCGCAACGCCCAGAGCTGACCTCACGCTCGCGATCGAACAGGCAGAGTCTTTTTGAACGGCTGCAACACGTGCTTGGCGAACAAGTCGAGCTGCGCGAGGTCCGCAGTCATCGTGTGCATGTGCTCAACCCCGGCGTCGATGCGCTGCTGGATGCGTCCCTGGTTGGGCGAGATGTTCGATCCGATGCTGGCCGGCTACTGGGGCCATGAAGACCTCGACCAGGCCGAAGAGGTCTGCCTCGCGATCATTTCCGCGCATCGAGACAGGGTTGAGGGCAAGGCGGGCTTGCTGCGGGATCCGGAGCGGGCCGCAGGCCGGGTTCGCGGCCTGATGGCCGGCGCGGGGGTCGCAGGCTAGCCCGATGCTTGCCGCCGTCTATCACGGGAGGCGCGACGTTCGCGTTCAGGAGTGGCCTGCGCCGCCCCATCCGCAGCCCGGCTGGGTGACAGTCGCGATCACCTACTGCGGCATCTGCGGCACCGACATCGAGGAGTACCTACACGGTCCCGTGGTGATCCCGACCAGTCCGCATCCCTTGACCGGAGCGCAAGCTCCACTGGTGCTCGGGCATGAGGGCACCGGTGTCGTGCGCGCGGCGGGCGCCGGATCCGGCATCGATCCGGGCACGCGGGTCGGCCTCGAGAACAGCGTCGGCTGCGGATTGTGCGCCGCTTGTCTCGGCGGGAACCGCCAGCTATGCCCGCACCTGGCCGTGATGGGGCTGATGATGGACGGCGCCCTGGCGGAAGCGGTGAACGTTCCGTCGTCGATGTGCGCCCGGCTGCCTGACGGTCTGCCCGACGAAGCGGGTGCGCTCGCCGAGTCGCTGGCCGTCGCGGTTCGGGCCGTGCGCCGCGCCGGCGCCGTCGACGGAGTTGACGTCCACGTGTTCGGCGCGGGGACCATTGGCTTGATGACGGCTCAAGTCGCTCGAGCCGCAGGCGCCCGATCGGTCACCCTTCGCGACCTCTCCGCGCCTAGATTGCGCCGTGCCGAAGCGATGCGTTTCGAAGCGTTGCCGCCCGAGGCGGATGGCGGACGGGCTCCGGTCGTCTTCGAATGTTCCGGTACCGCATCTGGCTTACGAGAAGCGCTCGCCGCGACCGCAAAGAGCGGAACCACAGTGGTGATCGGCGTCCACGACCGGCCTCGCGAGATCGATCTCGTCGCGATGCTGATGGACGAACGGGTGATGCTGGCCTCGCTGTCCCATTCCATGGACGACTATGTCCGAGCAATCGAACTGCTGGACGAGCGCAGCATCCAGATCGAGCCGCTCATCACGGACCGCGTACCTCTCGAGGACGCGGTCGAGAGAGGCTTCGACGCCCTGGTGGCAGACCCGGAGGATCATCTCAAGGTCCTGATCGTGCCTACTTAGCTTTCGACTTCACCACCTCGCGCCGCCCAGACTTTGCCGACCTGAGGATCGCATCGCACACCTCTGACGTCCGATAGCCGTCCTCGAACGTCGCTCCATGGGGGCCTACGCGCTTGTTCTTCGCGATGCACTCGATAAGGTGATGCAGCTCGTGCACCATCGTGTGCTCCCAACCGATCATGTGGCCGTGCGGCCACCACCACTGCCAGAACGGGTGGTTGGCCTCAGAGACCAGCACGGTTCGGAAGCCTTGTGCGTCGGCTCCTGGAAGCGAGCCGGGCAGGTGCACCTGCAGCTCGTTCAGGCGCTCCAGGTCGAACCCGATCGACCCCTTTGAGCCGTTGATCTCGAACGTCATCCCGTTCTTGCGGCCGAGGCAGAAGCGCGAAGCCTCGATCGTGCCCACGGCTCCGCCCTTGAAATCGACGACGGCCTCGACCGCATCATCCACGTCGACCGTGCCACCGGGCCGCTTCTTGATGAACGTCCTCGTGGCGCCGCTCACCGAAGTGATGTCACCGACCAGGTAGCGTGCGAGGTCGATCACATGTGCGCCAAGGTCGCCCAGCGCACCGGAGCCGGCGACCTTCCGGTCGAGCCTCCACACCTTCGGGAACGCGGGGTCGGTGATCCATTCCTGCAGGTAGCGGCCGCGAAAGTGGTAGATCTCCCCGAGATCGCCCGCCTCGAGCATCTCACGAGCAAGGCGCACCGCCGGCACGAACCGGTAGTTGAACGCGCACATGTGCTTGACGCCGGTCTTCGCGACGCGCTGCCAGATGTCGTAGCTCTCTTCAGCGGTGCGACCGAGCGGCTTTTCGCAGATCACATGCTTGCCCGCCTCTGCAGCGGCGATCGTTGGCGCCGCGTGCAAATTGTTGGGCGCGCCGTTGTCGAAAAGCTGGATGCGGTCATCGCGCACGAGCCGCTTCCAGTCCGTCGTGTAGCTCTCGTAGCCGTATCGCCGCGCCGCTTCAGCCACTGCCGGCTCATCGCGGCCGCAAATCGCCACGAGCCTGGGCATCAGAGGCGGGGGCCATGTCATGTACTGGATCTTTCGGTAAGCGTTGGAGTGGGCCTTGCCCATGAATGCATAGCCCAACATGCCGACGCCGATGTCCTTGATTTTCTTGCCGCCGGAGGCGGCGCCCATGGTGACGAAGCCGACCTGCTTTTGCTTGCTCATCGCTTTACCCCTTCTTGAACGCGGCGTCGAACGCGACGCTGGAGGGAGCGAAGTCGTTGCGGCGAACCATGGCCAGCGCGTCTGGCGCGCCCCAGTCTCGGTCCATGCCCGAGTCCTCCCATTCGATCGAAAGCGGGCCGTCGTACCCGATTCGGTTCAAGGCTCGGATCAGCGATTCGAAGTCCACGTCGCCGTGGCCGGGTGAGACGAAGGTCCAGCCCCGATCCGGCTCGCCGAAGTCGATGTGCGAGCCGAGGATCGACCGGTGTCCGTCGAGCAGCTTCTTCGAGTCCTTGACGTGGACGTGGTAAATGCGATCCGCGAACTCCATGACGAACGCCGCCGAGTCGAGGAACTGGTGCGCGAAGTGGCTGGGGTCAAAGTTGATGCCGAACCCGGGCCGGTTCCCGATCGCGGCCAGCGTCTTGCGCGTGGTGACGAAGTCGTACGCGATCTCGGTTGGATGCACCTCGAGGCCGAAGCGAACCCCCTCTTTGTCGAAGACGTCGATGATCGGGTTCCAGCGCGCCGCGAAGTCGGCATAGCCTCGCTCGACCTCGGCCCAGTCGTTGGGCGGAAACGAATACAGCATGTGCCACGTCTTGGAGCCGGTGAAGCCGTTGACCTGCTTCACGCCGAACCTCGCCGCGGCGCGAGCGGTGTCCATCATCTTTCGCGCGGCGCGCTGGCGCACGCCTTCGGGATCGCCGTCACCCCACACGTCGGGGGGCAGGATGCCTTTGTGCCGGCTATCGATCGGGTCGCAAACAGCCTGGCCGACCAGGTGATTCGAGATCGCCCAGCAGTTGAGGCCGTGGCGCTTGAGGATCTCCCAACGTCCCTTGACATAACCTGGGTCCGCCAGGGCCTTGTCGACCTCGAAGTGGTCACCCCAGCAGGCGAGCTCCAGCCCGTCGAATCCCCAGGCGGCCGCCTTGCCCGCCAGCGTGTCGAGAGTCAGATCGGCCCACTGGCCGGTGAACAGAGTCACAGGACGTCCCATCCGCGCACCTCCTCGAGTGCTGTTACCTGACGGCAGCGGGGTTCGGCTGAGCTACGACCAGATTGACTCGGGCAGCCCGATACTCGGCGACGACCGCCGCGGTGACGCCTTCGTCCGTGATGATCTCCTCGGGCTCCTGCGCCGTGAAGATCGTGAGCAGGGAATCTCTCCCGACTTTGGTGGAGTCCACCAGCGCGACCGTGCGTTGCGAGACACCGCGTGCGGCCCTCAGAGTTCCGGCCAGCGACTGTCGCGTAGTCGTCAGCCCGCGTTCGAGGCTTAGGCCGGCACCCGAGACGAACGCAGCTTGAAAATGCAGGCGGCTCAGGAAATCCTCCGTCCACCCACCACTGATCAAGCGCATGACCTGGTCGACCTCGCCCGGCGTCACGACCAGATGGATGTTGCTCTCGTGGAGCTCGTATGCGATTGCGGGCGAGTTGGTGACCACCGTCAGCGTCTTTGGCGGATGTCGCTCCAGCTGCCGTGCCAGCGCCAGCGAGCTGGTCGAATGGTCGATGAAGATGGTGGAGCCGTCGGCGATCTCGCGCAGCGCCTGGGCCGCGATCACGTATTTGCCGGCGGGATTCTGCCGGGCACGTTTCATGAAATCCGTCTCCACGCCTCGCGCGTCGCCTTCGATGGCGCGGGCGCCCCCTCGGATTCGCGTGATCAGGCCTTCGGTGGCCAGCACCTCGAGGTCACGGTGGACCGTCACCGGTGAGATCGAATACTCGCGCGCGAGCTGGCTGATCGACGCGCCGCCGTTCCGGCGAACGTGAGCGAGGATCTGGATGCGTCGCAGCTCTGGCGGCGGCTGGTCGATCATCAAACCCGGTCCACGAACTCGCGATTCTTGATCTCGAATTTGAGGGGCCGGAAAGCATCAATCGCCTGCACCAGGTGGCGGGCGAATCGATTCAAGGCTTCGTCGCCTTTCTGCGCGGTGGCGCGGAATGGGTTGCCGATTACGCCTGTATCGGTGAACTCGCCGTGGTCCATCGGGAAGTTGAAGTACTGGTAGCCACCGAACTCGATATCGGGCGCGCCATCCGCCTTGTCGAAGCCCTTCGGCAGCCACTTCGGAGCGTGGGCGCGCGTGTCCACCGCCCGGTTCATGTGTACCAGCTCCGAGTCATGCGCCATCACCTGTGACGTCTCAAGCTCGCTGGCGTGCCAGCCGGGAGTTTCATCCGGTGGATTCTCGAGCACGTCCTTGAGCATGCCGATGTAGCGCTCGGCATACGGCTTGTAGAGCGCGACCATGGCGCCAGTCTCGTAGCGGATCCGGCGCAGGACAGGATCGATCACCTTGACGTTGGAGCCGTGTCCATTGACGAAGATCAGCTTGTTCCAGCCGTGATGGATCAGGCTGCGACCGATGTCGTACAGGACCTCGTTCAGCGTTTGCGCCCGCAGCGTGATCGTGCCTGTTCCGGTGCCCGGCTCGCGCAGATGCTGCGGCGAGTACCCGGCCCAGAGCGGCGGCGCGTATGGGATGTCGGCAATCTCCGCGGCCCGCTTGGCCACCTCGAGCGCGGTGATGGTGTCGGTGCCGAGCGGCAGGTGCGGGCCGTGCTGCTCCAGGCTGCCGATCGGCACCAGCACGATGTCGGAGTGGGCGAGGAACCACTGCAGGTCCGGAGGCGCGAGGTCGAACAAGTTGTGCGACTTGGGCCGCGTCGATTGCGGGTCAGGCATGAGCGTGCTCCTTTGTGATCGTGAGGTAGTGTGCGGCGACGACCTCAGCGAAAGCGCGATCGTTGACGGTGGCGTCGACGCGCTCGAACGCGATGCCAGGGCGCAGGCCGTCCTCGAGTGAGCTGAGAAAGGCGGCGTCCGCTTCCGGGAACCAGAGCGCGTTGCCTTCGGTGTCCGAAAGCGAGAATCCGCGCGTCGGAGCGACGACAGAGACTGGACCGCGCGCGTCGTTGAGGCGTTTGGCAATCACGCGCCCGAGCTCCGCCATCTCGTCCGGTTCGAGCCGGACGAGGGTGGCCACAGGGTTGTGATAGTAGCTGCGCCTCCGCCGGTATTTCTCGGGCAAGGTGTCGGGGGCGCCCTGGTTAAAAAAGTCCACGCACCCTGGCACCACCACTTGCGGAAGCCCCACCTCACCGGCGACAGTGAGCCTGTTCGGCCCCGTGGCGTGGATGCCGTCCATGAGCGAATTGGCCAGCTCGGAAAGCGTGTAGTCCACGACCCCGGCTAGCGCGCCTTGCTCTGCCAGGGCCTCCATGGCCGGCCCGCCGACGCCATTGGCGTGAAAGATCACCGGCTCCCAACCCGCCCGCTCGAGAACATCGCGCAGGTGCATGACGCCGGGCGTTGTCTGACCAAGCATCGTCACCCCCACGCTGCGGCCACCAAGACCTGCCGGCGATCGCCCCGCGTTGGTCGCCATCCCCACGACCGCGGCCGCCGCGTTGTCGAACACCGAGATCGCGATGGGGTTGAGACCGAGGATGTCGATCACGGAGTGCATCACCAGCACGTCGCTCGAGCCCACGAACGGAGCGAACGCTCGACGGCCAGAGGCGCTCGGCGAAACGATGACCTTCGGCACTCCGAGCGGAAGGGCGTGCATGGCGTAAGCGCCAAGGAGCGCGCCTTCCGCTCCGCCAAGGCAAAGAGCGCCCTGCAGTCGGCCCTCTGAATGCAGCTGCACGCAAACGGCCCGCACACCTTCGCGCATCATCTCGATGGCGCGTCCGCGACTGCCCGCGTTCCGAACTTCGTCCAGGCGATGTCCGGCCGCTGCGGCGACCTGCTCGCGGGTCACGTCGGCGATGGCGCGCGACGCCTCGCCGAGAATCCCGGAGTCGATCACGATCGGCTCGCCGCCGAGCGCGCTGATCCTCTTGCGCACGTACTCGATCTCGGCGCCCTTGGTGTCAAGGGTCCCGATCAATACGATATGTGGCACCACGGGGCTCACCGGACGACCGCGCCCGGGTCAGGCCTTGGCGGCTTGCTTTTCGCTGTTTCGCAAATGGGTGGCCGAGTCCTTGACATAGCGGTCGTAATACTGCTCTGGGACGGCGCCAGTGCCGTGGTCGCGCAGGAACTTGATCAGCCCTTCTGAGGCCTCGGCCTCGGTCGCATCGCCGATCTCCTTGCGAGTCGAGCGCGGCGTTCGGTCCACCGGGACGACGAACTCGACAGTGAGGTAGTCGTCGTAGCCCGCGGCGTGCACGGCCTCGACCGCCTTCTTCCAGTCGATCGAGCCTTCGCCCGGAGGCATGCGGTTGTTGTCGGCGACGTGGACGTCATAGAGCTTCCCCGCGTCGCCGGTGGTCTTCAGCGCTTTGGCCCAGTCATCCTCCTCGATGTTCATGTGGAAGAAGTCGAGGCACACTCCGCAGTTGCCGCCGACCTGATGGGCGAGCTCCAGCGCCTGGTCGTGCCGGTTGATGAAATAGGTCTCGAACCGATTGAGCGGCTCGATGGCGATCTTCACGCCGACCTTCTCAGCGTGCTCCTGGCATTCCTTGATGCCGTCCACCGCCCATTTCCACTCCTGCTCGACCGAGCTCATCGGCGCCGTCTTGCCGACCGTGGAGGGGATCAGCGTGACGATCTTCCCGCCCAGCTTCGAAGCAAGTGTGAGGCAGTCTTTCGCGTACTGAATCGAGCCAAGGCGGACGTAGTGGTCCTCGTGGATCAGGTCACGGCCGTTGACCATAAGCGTCACCGAGCCCCAGCACTTGAGGTTGTGCTTCGCGAGCAGCTCCTTGACCTCGCCCGCGTCGTATGTCGCCGGCTCACCCGAGATCTCGATGCCGTCGTAGCCGAAGCGCGCCAGCCGGGCCAGGGTCGTCTCGATCGGTTCCGGCCGCATCCAGTTGTGCATCGCGAGTTTCAGAGCCATCTCACCCTCCATTCAAACGTCCAATTCTTCATGGTCAGAGCCCGAGCTTTCCCGGATTCATCAAACCGTTTGGATCCAGCGCCGCCTTGATCCGACGCAGAACATCGAGGCCGGCACCGTGCTGTGCGGCCATGAATGGTGCCAGCTTCAGTCCCACGCCATGGTGGTCGTTGATCACGGCGCCGGCACCCAGGGCCGCCGTGACTCCGTCCTTCCAGATGCGGTCGTGCAGGGTCACTGAGTCCGGGCCCCCGTCCGGCATCACGAAGCGGGCGTAGATCATCGCGCCCCAGGGATACCAGTGGCTCAGATGGGACCTGAGCTTGAGGCCGCGCGCGGCATATGGTTTCGCGACCGCTTCCTGCAGCGCGTGATACGTCTGCAGCAGCCTGGAGTAGGTGGCGACAACGTCGATCGTGCCCCATACGGCCGGCAGCTCGGGCGCGTGCGGCGGTTTGTAGAAGTCGTAGCGGTGGTTCCACCAGATCTCGCCAAGACTTCCATCGAGAACCTCGCCTCCGCCGGCGCGGACGATCTTCAGCATCGATTCGCGCTCGGCGTCGACCACCGCGGCGCTGCCTTCGAAGCAAAGCACGGTCGACACGCCGGGTAGGTTGCTGCCCACGACAGGGCTGAGCGTGAGCCGCGTCGCCGTTTCGTCGTACAGCCGGACGACTGACGGTCGCAAGCCGCTCTGCAAGCTCTTGCGCACGGCGTCGACGCCCGACTCGACGCTTGGAAACGACACCACCTCGAAGCGGCGCGTCGCGGGCAGCGGGGCGAGCTGCAGGCGCACGCGGGTTATGACGCCCAGGCTGCCCTCCGAGCCGATGAAGAGCGGCGCGATGTCCGGGCCGGCCGCGTGCCGGGGGACCGGCAGCGTGTCCACGATCTCGCCAGTCGGGGTGACCACCCGCAGCGAAATGACGAGATCTTCGATCTTTCCGTAGCGAGTCGAGAGCACTCCAGATCCGCGAGCGGCGACGTAGCCGCCGACGGTCGCAAACTCGACCGACGCCGGGTAGTGGGGAAGCATCAGCCCTTTCTGGTTGAGCTCGGCTTCGAGCCGTTTGCCGTTTACGCCCGCTTCGGCCGTGACGATCATAGAAACCTCGTCGATGTCGATGATGCGGTCCATCCCCGTAAGGTCGACGACGATCCCACCGTGGGTCGGGATGGATGCGCCCTGCGTCCCCGAGCCACCACCCCATGGCACGACCGGCACCCGGTGCTGGTTGGCCACTCGCACCAGCCGGGCGACATCTTCGTCGGTTCGCGGCTTGACGACGACGTCCGGGCGGCCCAGGGGTGCGCCCGCTGCCCGGGCCGCCAGGGCCTTCCAGTACGTGTCTGACACGTACTGGTCGAGGACCTCGGGCTCTGTCGAGACGCCCACCGGCATGGCATGGCGCAGGTCGTCCAGGAGCTTGGAATCGGCGCCGGCCGCGAGGTTAGAGCTTCCAGGATGTTTCACCGGACCCACCACCTACGTGCAGAAGCCTTCACAAAACGCCAGCCCAGACTAAGCGTGATTTCACTTCCTGTCAACGAACTTGAAGGGTTGGTTCGGACTTATTGTTTCCTCTGAAGGCTGATGGCGGACTTGCTCGTGATCGGCGGTGGGATGGCGGGCCTGGCCGCCGGTGCCGCCGCTGCCGACGCAGCAGCCCGCGTGACCGTGGTCGAGAAGAGTCGAAACCCCGGTGGGTCGGCAGGCATGTCGGCCGGAATCGTCTGGACGGCTCCTGATTACGAGACGTTGCGCCGCGTTGTGCCGGGTGGAGACCCGGCGCTCGGCCAGGCTTTGATCGACGGATTCTGGCCCGCGGTCGAGTGGGTGCGCGCATCCGGCGTGTCTGTGAGCGAGCGCTGGGAGGGCCAGATGGGATTCGGCTCGGCGGTTCGCGTCGACATCACAGCGCTCTTGACCGCCTGGCAGCAGAAGATCGTTTCGGCGGGAGGCACGATCATGGTCGGGTCGCCCGCGCGAAGACTGACGGCGGATCGCACTGGAAGAGTGTCCGGAGCAGTGATCGAAGGCCAACGCGAGATTCACGCCGATGCGGTGGTCCTCGCGACGGGCGGATTCCAGGGCGACCCTGAGCTGCTCGCCACATTCATAGGTCCCGGAGCCGATGCGATGCTCGTCCGCTCGAACACCGGAAGCGTCGGGGACGGATTCCGTTTGGGACGCGACGTGGGCGCCTCCGCCAGCAAGTGCCTCGATGGTTTTTACGGGCACCTTGTGCCCAGCCCGCTGGCCGAGCTTCGCGAGGACCAGTTCCTGAGCCTGACCCAGTACTACTCCAACCACTGCATCCTGGTGAACCGGCTAGGGCTGCGGTTCACCGACGAGTCGCTTGGCGACGAGGTCTCGAACCAGGCCACGCTCCGCCAGCCCGGTTCCAGAGCTGTGCTGCTGTGCGACGAGAGAATTCGAGCGGCATTCGCGGTCACCGCGCCTTACCCTCACGGTCAGGTGATCGACCGGATCGCGGCCGCGCGAGAGGCGGGCGGCCGATACGCGAGCGCACGCACGAAGGACGAGCTGGTCGACGTGGTTGCGGGTTGGGGGGTCGAGCGCAAAGCCCTGGCTGCAACTCTCGAACCGGAACCGTTGATCGATCCGCCGTTCCACGCTCTGGAGGTGCAGCCCGCCATCACTTTTCCGTTCGGCGGACTGAGGGTCGACCCGGACGGTCGCGTACTGAACCGCGACGGCGCGGCGGTGCCAGGACTGTTCGCCGCCGGCGCCGACGCGGGTGGTCTCCAGGACCTTCGCTATGTGGGAGGCCTGGCCCTCGGCCTGGTCTTTGGCCCGCGGGCGGCCCGGACGGCGATCAATGAAAGGAGGGCGGCCGCCGGCAATGGCTGAGAAGGGACACGACGAGATGCCGGACGTGTTGATCGTCGGCGCGGGCGCGTCCGGCGCGGTGGCCGCCAAGCGACTGGCCGAAGAAGGCTTCGACGTGGTGGTCCTCGAGCAGGGTGATTGGCCGGACTACAAGAAGGCCCGCGCTCCATACCCCGATTACGAGCTGACCTCGGGGCGCGACTGGGCCTGGGATCCCAACGCACGAGGCGCCCCGGCGGACTACCCGGTCGACGACACCGAGTCGGACATCACGGCCTTGATGTGGAACGGAGTAGGCGGGGGCACCGTCGTCTTCGCCGCGCACTGGCAGCGCAACATGCCCTCTGACTTCAGGGTCCGATCGCTGGACGGCATCGCCGACGACTGGCCATTCTCCTACGAGGACCTCGAGCCCTATTACGTGCGCGCCGAGCGCGACTGGGGAGTGTCGGGGCTCGCGGGCGACACCGCGTTTCCCGGCGGCGACGGCCCGCCCATGCCTCCGGTCCCGCTCGGCGCGATGGGCCGCCGCGTGGCCAGGGCGCACAATGACCTGGGCTGGCACTGGTGGCCTGGCCCGAACGCGATCGCGACACGCAAGTACGGCCGCCTCAACCCGTGCACTCAACGCGCCACCTGCTTGTGGGGTTGCTCGGAGGGCGCGAAGGCGAGCGTTGACCGGACCTACTGGCCGGTCGCGGTGGAACGAGGAGTGACGCTGGTCACCGGGGCGAGGGTGAAGCAGCTCCAGCTGGGCCCGAACGGCTTGGTGACCGGCGCCCTGTATGTCGACCGAGAGGGAAATGAGCACGTGCAGCGCGCGGCGGTGACGATCGTCGCCTGCAACGGGATCGGCACTCCGCGATTGCTGCTGCTGTCGGCCGACAACGCCCACCCCAACGGGTTGGGAAACTCGTCGGGTCTGGTCGGCAAGCGCCTGATGATGCATCCCTTCGGGACGGTGGTCGGTCTTTTCGACGACGAGCTCGAGTCGTGGCAGGGTCCATGGGGCCAGCACATCCACTCGCTCCAGTTCTATGAAACGGACCCGTCGCGCGGCTTTGTGCGCGGAGCCAAATGGGGTCTACAGCCGACGGGCGGGCCGCTCTCGATGACGCACTCGTACCCGTGGGGCGAGGACAACGCAATCTGGGGGCCGGGCTTCCATCAGCAGCTGAAGAAGCGCTTGGGTCGCTCGGCGATGTGGGGCATCATCGCGGAAGACCTGCCCGAGGAGTCGAACCGAGTCGTGCTCGACCCGGAGAAGAAGGACGACTCCGGGATTCCGGCGGCCCGGATCCAGTACCGGATGTCTGACAACTCGCGGCGCCTGATGGCGTTTCACCAGGAGCGTGCCAAGGAGTCGCTCGAAGCCGCGGGCGCGTACGAGACGGTGATCGCGCCTTTCATCAGGGCGACCGGCTGGCATCTGCTCGGCACCGCGATGATGGGTGCGGATCCGTCGCGGTCTGTCGTCGATGGGTGGGGCAAGGTCCACGACGTACCGAATCTCTACATCTTCGACGGCAGCACATGGCCGACGTCGGCGGGCATGAATCCGACGGCGACGATCGCGGCAGTGGCGCTGCGAGGTGTCGATCACCTCATCGATGAACGGCGAGATTCGAGGACGGCCCCATGAGTCCAGCCCTGGCGAGCTTTCATCACGGCCGCCGCGAAGTGCTGGCGGCGGTCGCCGACCTGCTCATCCCGCGCAGCGACGGGATGCCGTCGGCGACTGAGGCGGGCGCGGCCGGGCGCTGGCTTGACGAGGTCCTGCAGCTGCGGCCGGATTTTGGGCCGCCGCTGGCGGCGGTTCTGGATCGGCTGATCGGCGCCGATCCGTCGGCGGCCCTGACCAAACTTCGCACTGACGACCCAGCCGGCTTTGGAGTGCTGGCCGAAGTCGTGGCGGGCGGCTATTTCCTCAACCCGAAGGTCCGCTCGGCCATCCGCTACCCCGGCCAGCAGTCGGTGCCGATCGCGCACGACGAGCCACTCGACTACGAGCAAGACGGCCTCATCGCTTCCGTCATCGCGCGCGGCCCGATCTATCGGCCAACCCCATGAACCCGATCGGGGCCAACACGTGGATCTGGGTCTCGCCGCTGACCGACGAGCGGCTGGCCAGGATCGCGCCGCGCGTTCGCGGCTTCGGCTTCGACGTCATCGAGCTGCCGATCGAGAACATCGGGGATTGGGATGCGGCCCGAGCCCGCGAGCTGCTCGATGAGCTCGGTCTGATAGCCACGACCGCCGCGGTCATGACGCCGGATCGCGACCTCGTCAGCGGCGACCGCGGGGTGATCGAGTCGACCCAGGACTACGTTCGCGCGGCCACGGAGATGGCCGCTCGTGCCGGTGCTCGGACGCTGGCCGGCCCGATGTACTCGCCGGTGGGAAAGACGTGGCCGATGGACGCCCCCGAACGCGCGACCGTGGTCCGCCGTCTGGTCGAGAACCTGCGGCCCCTCGCCGCGTACGCCGGCGAGCAGGGTGTGACGCTCGCCCTCGAGCCACTGAACCGATTCGAGACGAGCTTCATGAACACGGCCGAGCAGGTGATGGAGGTGGTCGACCGAGTCGCCTCGCCGGCTCTCGGCGTATTACTCGACACCTTTCACATGAACATCGAGGAGCACGATCCGGCCGCGGCGATCCGGGTTTGCATAGGACACCTGGCCCATTTCCACGCCTGTGGCTGCGACCGCGGCGCTCCCGGGGATGACCAGATCCCGTGGCCGAAGATCGCGGCCGCGCTTCGAGACACCGGGTATGAGGGGCCGCTGGTGATCGAGTCGTTCACGATCGAAAACCAGGCGATTGCGCGAGCTGCCGCGATCTGGCGGCCGCTGGCGCCGACACAGGATGCAATCGCCACCGACGGATTGCGTTTCCTGAAGGGAGTGCTCGCCTAGAGCCTTGTCCCTGGAAGAGCTGGCCGAGGCGTGGGTCGTTCCATTTGAGAATGGCCGGCATCTCATGCGCACGAAGTACTGGCTGGTGAAGCTCGATCCTGATGCCGGCGAAGCCCTTCGCATCGCGGCGCTGACTCACGACGTCGAGCGCAACTTTCTCGGCGGGCCGGCGCAGCCGTCGAACCTGCCTGCAAACGATCGCAAGTACCGCGACGCGCACCAGGCCCGATCAGCCGAGCTGGTCACGAAATGGCTCCTCGAGCACAAGGCGAATCCTGCGTTCATCCGAGAAGTCGCCGGGCTCGTGCGGGTGCACGAGTGGGGAGGCTCACCGCCCGCCGACCTGCTGCAGGCTGCGGATTCGCTCTCGTTCTTCGAGACGACCGCACCGCAAGCGGGCAGTTGGGTTCGCGAAGGCCGTTACACGCGCGAGCGCACCGAGGACCAGCTCAACTGGATGCTCGACCGCATCCGCGTGCCAAAGGCACGCGAGCTCGCGCGCCCCTTGTTCGACGCAGCTGTGGCCGGTCTAGGCTCGGGCTAAGCCAGCGGTCTTCCCGGGCGGGACCTCGACGAAATCGGGCAACCCCCGCAGAGCCTCTTCGGCCCCCGATGGGCCGTAGATGGCGAGCAGCGACAGCGGCTCCCAGCCCGTGTTGATCGTTGAGTGAAACGCCGCCGTCGGGATGAAAACCGCCTGACCCGCCGCGACCGGGAAGGGTGTGCCGTCGTCCACCATCTGCTCGCCTTGCCCGGCGAGGATGTAGAGGATCTCGTCAGCGTCGGGATGGTTGTGGCGCGTGTGGCCCTTGCCCGGGAGCAGCACCACGTGCAGCAAGCTCATCGCAGGGTTGGCCGTGTTCGCCTTGGCGACCAGCGGCTTGATCAGGCCCCACTCGAATGTCTGCGTTGGCACTTGCTTCGGGTCTACGAGCTTCGAGGGCATGCTTTCCTCCTTTATTTGTGGGCGGGAATCGCCTTGAACCGGCGAACGGTCTCGGTGATCGCGACCTCGGTGGGCAACCTCTCCATGCTCGAGGCGCCGAAGAACCCGACCACCCCGCGCGTCCGCTCGAGCACGTAAGCAGCGTCTTGCGGCTCGGCGATTGGACCTCCGTGGCAGAGCACCATCACGTCCGGGTTGACGGCGACCGCGGCGTCGCGCATCGCCTGGATGAGCGGCACGCAGTCGTCCAGCGTCCTGGCGGTCTTCGCGCCGATCGTGCCCTTGGTCGTGAGTCCCATATGCGGGACCAGCACGTCGGCCCCCGCCCGTGCCATCGCGACCGCCGAGGGCACGTCGAAGACGTATGGAGCCGTGACCATTCCGCGCGACGCGGCGGTGGCGATCATCTGCACCTCGAGGTCGTAACCCATGCCGGTTTCCTCGAGGTTGTCCCTAAAGGTGCCGTCGTACAGGCCAACGGTCGGGAAGTTCTGGACGCCCGCGAAACCAGCCGCCTCGACCTGGCGCAGGAAGACGTCCATCAGCCGGAATGGATCCGTGCCACACACTCCGGCCAAAACGGGCGTGTGGTCGACGACCGGGAGCACCTCGCCCGCCATCTCCATGACGATGGCGTTCGCGTCGCCGTATGGCAGCAGTCCCGCCAGCGATCCGCGTCCGGCCATCCGGTACCGCCCGGAGTTGTAGATGATGATCAGGTCGGCGCCGCCGGCCTCGGCGCACTTTGCGGACAAGCCTGTGCCGGCGCCCGCTCCGATCAGCACTCCTCCCGATTTGACAGTGGCGCGCAGGCGCCGCCTCGCCTCTTCGCCGTTCATCGCCGCACCTTCATCAGCTCATCGAGCCTGGCCGCCATCGCGTGGGCGAACTCGGGGTCGTTGATGTGGGCGTCAACCTCGTGCATCTCGACGTTCTTGCCCATGTTCTCGCGCAGCGCGCTGAACAGGGCTTTGTCGGCGGCCGCGTCGTAGAAGGGGCCGCCCTCTCCTGAGATCGCAGAGACGCCGCGGAGGGGAATGAAAAGCGCCACGGGCCCGCGGGCCGCCGACAGCTTCTTTGCTATCTGCCGGCCGAGCTCCGCGGACTCCGCCGGGGTCGTCCTCATGAGCGTCACCGACGGGTTGTGGACGTAGAGGTTGCGGGACTCGAACTGCGGCGGCACCGTGTCGCGCGCGCCGAAGTTGACCATGTCCAGTGCGCCCACCGAGACTACTTGCGGCACGCCCAGCCTGCCCGCCATCTCGAGGCGGTCGGGTCCCGCCGAGAGGACGCCGCCGACCAGCTCGTCGGCGAGCTCGGTGGTGGTGATGTCGAGCACGCCGGTCACGAAGCCGGACTCCACGAGCGCTTCCATCGCGCGGCCGCCGGTGCCGGTGGCATGGAAGGTGAGCACCTCATATCCGCGCCGTTCGAGCTCCTCGCGTGCTGCCGTCACCGAAGGAGTGGTGACCCCGAACATGGTGGCGGCGATGAGCGGCCGCTGCTCGCCCAGCTCGACCGGCGGCGCGTTGACCATGCCGGCCATCGCCGCGGCGGCATTGGCAAGGATGCGCCCGGATATCGAGTTGATCCCGGCGACGTCCGTCACCGAGGCCATCAGCGCGATATCGCTGGCGCCGATGTAGTCGCGAGTGTTGCCTGCGGCCATCGTCGAGACCATCAGCTTGGGCACGCCGACGGGCAGCGCGCGCATGGCCTTGGTGGCGATGGCCGTGTTACCGGAGCCTCCCGCCGCAAGCACGCCGTCACAGCGACCCTCCGCGTACAGGCCCTTGACCACGACCGCCGCAGCGTCGGCCATCACCGAGACCGCCTGGCCGCGATCCCGTGCCGCCGTGAGCGCGTCCACGTCCACACCGGCGGCGGCGCCGACGTCATAGCGGCTGATGTCAGGCTCGGCCCGTGGTGGTTCGAGGGTCCCGACGTCGACGAGCAGGGTCTTGACCCCCGACAGCTTCAGCCGCTTGCGGAGGAATTGGTACTCGGCGCCTTTGGTGTCGAGAGTGCCGACGAGGACAACGGTTTTCATGGTCATCCTGCCTCCACGTTCTGAACGCGGCGCCTTCGCCGGTTCATTCCGGCTCGCCCGCCTCGAACACTAGCAGACCCACACGAACTCTTCAGTTCCTTTCACGAAGGCGGCAAGGTCTTGACGAGTTTGCCGGTCGGCTGTAGTGTCCGATGACAGATCTTGATAGAGCGGCAAGGAGCAAGGATGTCGCCATTGGGCTTGCCGACATGGGATGGGGCTCAACCGCGCTTTTCGGCTCTTGCCAGCCTGGCGGCCTGAGTCGTATGCCGGTTCGGCTCGATCTGCGGCTTGTGCCACGCGCCCTGCTCGTGCTGCTGGGCCTGGCGGTCCTGGCCTGGATCGCCTACAAGGGAAGTCAAGACAGCCGGGTCTTCTGGATCGTGACTCTCAACGGGCTGACGCTCGCCGCGCTTTTCTTTGTCGTGTCGGCCGGCTTCACGCTGATCTTCGGGCTCATGCGCGTGGTCAATATGGCGCACGGCTCGCTGTATCTCCTTGCCGGCTACATTGCCTTCACGCTCCAGGGCAACTGGTATGGCGTGAGCAGCAACCTTTTGAGCGGCACCCCGGCGACCGTCACGTCGTGGGTAGTCCCGATGATCATCGCCACCATCGCCATCGGCGTCGCCGGAGTGCTGATGCAACAGGTCTTCCTGCGTTGGAACCAGGGCCAAGACCTGCGCCAGGCCTTGATCACGATCGCGATCTCGGTGATTCTCGCTGACCAGATGGTCGCGCACTTCGGTGGCATCGCCGAATCGATCCAGCAGCCGGCCACATGGCCGGATAGCGTGACCCTGTTCGGCGTTCGGTACGGGTTCTTCCGTCTCGAAGTCGTGGTCGGGGCCGCTTTGCTGATCGGCGCCCTGCTCTTCCTCGGGATCAAGAGAACAAGGTTCGGCATGATCATCCGAGCCGGGGTCGACGACCGTTCGATGGTTTCGGCGCTCGGAGTGAACATCCAGCTCGTGTTTGCGGGTGCCTTCTTCGTCGGCGCGCTGCTTGCGGGTCTGGCCGGTGTGCTCGGCGGTTTCTGCTGGACTCGCTGATCGTCGTGATCATCGGCGGGATGGGCAGCCTCCTCGGCGCGGCGATCGGATCGGTCGCGCTCGGGCTGGTAAGCGCGTACGCGGACGTCTACCTCAAGTTCGGCACGACCGACCTGACCAACTACGCGATCCTGCTCACGTTCATCCTGGTGGTCGCGGTCCTCGCCGTGCGGCCGCTCGGCTTGTTTGGACGGCCGGCGTGAGCAGCATCAGCCGCCGCATCCGGATTCCGCAGCTGATCGCGCTTGGCGCGTTGATTCTTTTTCTCGCCGGCGCGCCGTCGGTCGTCGACAGCTTCACGCTCGCCCAGATCCTGACCAAGGCCCTATGGCTGGGTATAGCTGCCGCGAGCCTCATCTTCCTTTCCAGCTACGGCGGGATGATCTCTCTTGGGCAGACCGGGATCTACGCCGTCGCCGGCTTCACGATGGCGAACCTCGTCCACGCCGCGGGCGGCAAGCACCTGGGCTGGGACCCGCTCGCAGCGACCGCCGCCGGCATTGTCGTCGCTACGCTTTTTGGAGTCCTGTGCGGCGCCATTGCATCGCGCAGCTACGGCATCTACTTCCTGATGATCACGCTGGCGATCTCGGTGATCGTTTTCTATTTCTTCGCGCAGGTAACGACTTTGTCGGGGTACGGGGGCATACGTAGCGTGACGGCGCCGGGATTCATCGGCAACCCGATCATCAACCCTGTGCCGTTGTATTACACGGCCCTGCTGGCTTCGGTTCTCATCTACCTTGGCATTCGCTACCTGGCGCGAACTCCGTTTGGCCTGGCGCTCCAGGGCATCCGCGACGACCCGGCCCGGATGCAGGCGCTTGGCTACAACGTGGCGCTGCATCGCGCGCTCGCGTTCGGGGTGGGGGCGTTCATCGCGTCCATTGCGGGGATCTTGTCGGTGTGGTACACGACCCAGATCTCGCCGGGCGGCGTCAACGTCGCTCAGACCATCAACATCTTGATCATCGCCGTGATCGGCGGCCTCTACCGGCTGGAGGGCGCGTGGATCGGTGCGTTGGTCTTCTCGACCATCGACAACTACTCGCGGGTCTGGATGCCGAACGTCGGCGACTGGCTCGGGCCGGCCCGATTCGAAAGCGTCATCGGGGTGATCTTCCTGGTGATAGTCCTGGCGTCGCCAGGGGGTTTGGTCGGCATTTGGGAGAGCCTCTGGGACCGGAGGAAACGGCGTCTCGGTCCAGAGGAACCGTCCGGGATACCGGCGACGGGTGCGATCGACGAGGTCGTCGATCATCCCGCGGCGGTGTAGTCAAGGAGGTGGATGGAGATTCGAGAGCACAACGGACCAATTGGAGGACGAATGCATTTTCCAAAGGAGGGAAATTTGCTTAGAAGTCAACACAGAGCCGTCTCCAGGCGGTTGTTCGCCACCTTTGCCATGCTCCCGCTGCTGGCGTTGGCCGCGTGCAACAGCAACAACAACACACCCGCGACGTCGAGCGCGATCAAGATCGGCATCCTGTCGGACTGCCAGGGCGACTTCGGGTCGTTCTACAACGACGACCTGGGCGGAGCCCTCGCCGTACTCGCCGCGCACTACGGCGGAAAGGCGACCGGGTCCAAGCCCAGCGATGGGATGACTGGCGCGAAGATCGCCGGCAAGGACGTCAACATCGTCGGCTTCGGCTGCTCCGACTCCACCGCCAACAAAGCGATCGAAGAGACGCGGCGGTTGGTCGAACAGCTCGGCGCGGACATCCTGATCGGCCCTCTCTCCGGTGACGAGGGCATCGCCGTGGCGAACTACGCCAAGACCCAGCCGAACAAGACCTTCCTCAACGGCATCTCGGGCGCCCAGGACGCAACCTTGAAGGTCCAGGCCCCCAACTTCTTCCGCTTCAACCCAGACGGGGCGCAGTGGTCGTCCGGTCTCGGCGACTACGCCTACAACAAGCTCGGCTGGCGAACCGCCGCTGTGATCGGCGACGACTACGCGTTTCCTTACACGTCGCTCGCCGGCTTCATCGCAGAGTTCTGCTCGATCGGCGGCAGCATTCCGAATGCAAATCGCATCTGGCCTCCACTGGGCACGACCGACTACTCGTCGTTCATCACCCAGATCCCCAAGGGCGTCGATGGGCTGTTCGTCGGCGTCGGCGGCGCTGGCCTCATCACATTCCTCAAGCAGTACCAGCAGCTCAACGGCGCCCTCAACACCAAGCACATCATGGGCAACACGTTCTGGCCCGACCCGCAGCTGCTCAAGGCGATTGGAACCCCGATGGTGGGTGCGGTCGCGGCCAGCGGCATCGCGGGCGACGCCAGCTTCTCGCAGACCGCGGCCTACAAGCAGGAGCTGGCCATCTACCCCGCCACTCAAGCGGACGCCGCCAGCGTCTTCACGCTCGGCTACTGGAGCGCGATGACGGCCCTCGGCCAGGCACTCACCGCGGTCAACGGCGACCTCTCAAACAACCAGAAGGCGCTCCAGGCAGCGCTGGCAACCACCGTCGTCCAGGGCCCGTACGGCAAGATCAGCCTCGACTCCAACCGGCAGGCGGTCTTCGACAACTGGATCGTCCAGATCACCGCGCCGCCGTCGGGCAGCAACGTCCCCGGAATCAAGACCGTACTTCGCGTGCCGAAGGTGGACCAGACCTTCGGTGGATTCTTCAGCCCGACCACGCCGGCACCTAGCCGGACCGACCCAACCTGCACCAAGAAGACGCCGCCGCCGTGGGTTGGAAACGAAACCCCTGTGGACTTCAGCACCGGAAACGTCCCGTACTGATGAGACGAGCGGTGTGAGCGCAGCACCGCAGCCATTCGAGTCCGCCGCGCCGATCCTCCACCTGAGGGGGGTCGGCCGGCGGTTCGGCGGCCTGCGAGCGGTGGCCGATGTGACCCTGGCCGTGAAGCCGGGCGAGCGTCGCGCCATCCTCGGGCCGAACGGAGCCGGCAAGACAACGTTGTTCAACGTCATCTCCGGCGAGTTTCCTCCGACCGAAGGCACGATCGAGCTCTTCGGTCGAGATGTCACCAACCAGCCGGCGCGCCTACGCGCGCGTTCCGGTCTGTCGCGAACGTTCCAGACCTCGAGGCTCCTGCTGGGCCTCTCGGTCGACGACAACCTCTACCTGTCGGTGCTCGGAGCCCGGCGTGGCCATCTGCTGCCGGTTCGCCTGCCACGGCTGGAACGCCGGCTTCGCGAGCGCGCACGGGCGACGGCCGAGGCGATCGGGCTCGCCGACCGGCTCGGAACATTGGTCCGCGAGCTGTCACATGGCGAGAGGCGGCAGCTCGAGGTCGGCATGGCCCAGGCCTCGTCCCCAAAGCTCATGATGCTCGACGAGCCGGCCGCCGGCCTGTCGCCGGCGGAACGCAACAAGCTGACCAACCAGCTGATGGCCCTGGATCCAAATGTCACGCTGATTCTCATCGAGCACGACATGGATGTGGCGCTCCGGGTCGCGCAGTGGGTGACGATGATGCACGACGGCCACATCGTCGTCGAGGGCAGCCCCGCGACGATTCGCGACAACAAGCTCGTTCATGATCTGTACATCGGAAGCAGGTACAAGCAATGAGCACTCACGTCCTGGAGATCAGCAACCTCAACGCGTTCTATGGACGCGCTCATGTCTTGCAGGACATCTCTTTCACGGTCGACGACCGGCCGGTGGCGATCGTCGGTCGCAACGGCATGGGCAAGTCAACCCTGTGCCAGGTGATCATGGGGATGCTCACATCCGCAAGAGGATCCGTCCGCTTTCAAGGACGGGAGCTCATGGGCAAGGCTCCATACCAGATTGCGCGGCAGGGCCTGGGCTTCGTGCCCCAGGGCCGCCGGCTCTTTCCGTCGCTGTCGACCGACGAGCATCTGCAGATAATTCCTCGCCGCGGTAATGGCAGCTGGTCGCCGAAGCGGATCTACGAGATCTTTCCGAAGCTGGCCGCGCGCAAGCACGTCGGCGCGGGCCAGCTGTCAGGAGGGGAGCAGCAGATGCTGGCCATCGGCAGAGCGCTGCTCACCAACCCCAAGCTGCTGATCATGGATGAGCCCTCTGAAGGCCTCGCGCCGAATATCGTCGAGAGCGTCATCGAAACCATCAGAAACCTCGCCAACCAGGGGGTCGGCTTGCTGGTCGTCGAGCAGAACCTCGGCGTCGCGACCGCGCTGGCCGACAGGCAGCTGGTCATGGTCGCCGGGAGGATCGCCGCCGAAACGACGGCCCAGGAGCTCATCGGCAACATCGACGCGCAGCGGCGCTTCCTCGGGGTCGAGCCGCTCGCGGCCCGGCGGTCAACATGAAGTTGCGGAGCCTTCAGCACGTCTCGTCGCCCTATCCAGAAGGCGATAGCGGCTCAGTGCGCAGGTTTTACGGCGAGCTACTTGGCCTTCGAGAGCAGCCCACGCCTTCGACGCTTGCGGGCATGGGTCTGTTGTGGTTCACGGCCGGCGAAGGCCTCGAGCTGCACTTTTTTCCAGGCCCGATCGATGTCGAGTCGCGTCGGCACTTCTGCTTCGACATCGACGATCTCGAGGACACTCGGCGACGCCTCGAAGCCGCGGGCCTGGGGCCTTATGACGACACGCCGATCCCAAACCGGCCGCGCTTTTTCTGTCGAGACCCGGTCGGCAACCTGGTCGAGTTCACGAGCATCGAGGGGGACTATCGCAATTGACCTTGAAGACGAGTCTTGGCATCTGGGCGTTCGGGCCGATGATCACCCGCTTCGTGCCCGGCGGCTACCAGCCTCAGTGGACGTCGGAGAACATTGTCGACAAGGTGGGCCGGGCGGTGGCCGGCCTGGGTGACCTCATCGACGACTACGAGTTCCATTACCCACAGGAGATCAACGAGGGCAACGAGGCGGCGATCAAGAAAGCCCTCGGCGGGCACGGCATCTACTGCGTCGCCACCGGCCTCCACCTCGACCCACTTTTCGGTCGCGGCGGGCTGTGCTCTCCCGATGCCTCGATTCGCGCCGAAGCTGTGCGGCGCACGCTGGCCGGGGCCGACATGGCGGGGAGGCTGCACGCGAACTTCATCATCTGGCCCGGCATCGAGGGCTACAACTACCCGTTCCAGACCCCTTATCGAGAGACCTGGGCCTGGTTCGTGGAAGGCGTTGGTATAACCGCGCAACGATGCAAAGAGCACGGGATAAAGCTCTTCCTCGAGCACAAGAACTCCGAGCCGGCGATGAAGATCCTGATGCGCAACATCGGCATGACCCTGCACGTCATCCACAAGCTGCGCGCCCAGGGTATCGACAACGTGAAGGTCAACATGGACTGGCAGCACCTGCTCATGAACGGCGAGAACCTGGCGGAGTACGCGGCCATGCTGGCGGGAGAGGGGCTGCTCGGCCACCAGCACGCCAACAGTGGCTGGGGCACCTTCGACGATGACAACATGGTGGGCGCGACGGCGTTCATGGAAACGCTGGAGCTCGCGCTCGAGCTCCGCCGCGCGAGCTACGGCGACAACGGCGAACGGCTAGGCTTCGACCTCTACCCGTACACAGAAGACGCGGTCGCGGCCGTGCGCAGGAGCGTGCTGCAGTGGCGCTTCATCGACTCGGTCGCGGCGCGGATCGATGATGCCGCGCTCCGCGAGGCGCAGTCGCACAAGGACGCCATCAAGGCGTACGAGATCGTTTACAAGGCCCTCGGCGCGTAGCGAGTCCGCGTGACGGCTGTCATCGGCATTGACGTCGGGACCACCGGCGTCAAGACGATCGCCATCTCGCCGGAAGGCGAGGTGATCGCCAAGGCCGAGCAGGGCTATCCGCTCTCGACTCCGCGACCGGGGTGGTCCGAGCAGGACCCGGAGGATTGGTGGCGAGCGGCGCAGGCCACGCTCGAGGCGGTCGCGGCGGCGGGCGTCAAAGACGTGCGCGGCATCGGGCTGTCTGGCCAGATGCATGGGCTGGTGTGCCTGGACGAACATGACAAAGTGCTGCGGCCGGCGATGCTCTGGAACGACCAGCGGACCGGCGCCGAGTGCGCGGAGATCGAAGCTCGAATCGGCCTGGAGCGTTTGATCGAGCTGACAGGAAATCGCGCGCTCACCGGTTTCACCGCCCCGAAAATACTGTGGCTGCGGCACCACGAGCCGGACGTCTACGCGCGCATGTCGCGCATCCTGCTGCCCAAGGACTACGTCCGCCTGCGGCTGACGGGCGAGCACGCGATCGATGTGGCCGATGCCTCGGGCACGCTGCTTTTCGACGTCGCGCACCGGCGCTGGAGCGAAGAGGTGACCGAGGCCCTGGAGATTCCGCGGTCGTGGCTCCCTCGAGCGCTCGAGTCACCCGAGGTCAGCGGCCGCACCGCGGACGGTGTGGCCGTCGCGGCGGGGGCCGGCGACCAGGCCGCGGGCGCCCTCGGCGTGGGAGTCGATCGCCCTGGGCCTCTCTCGGTGGTTCTGGGAACGTCCGGCGTGGTCTTCGCCGCCCTGCCTGCGTATGCGACCGAACCGCAGGCTCGCCTGCATGTTTTCTGCCATGCGGTGCCAGGCGCGTGGCACGCGATGGGGGTGATGCTTTCGGCCGCGGGATCGATGCAGTGGTTCCGCGACACGCTCGCCGCCGGAGTGAGGTTCGCCGACCTGGACGCCGGCGCGGCGGAGTGGGCGCCGGGCTCCGACGGTCTCATCTTCCTGCCTTACCTCGCGGGCGAGCGCACGCCGCACGCGGATCCCGACGCGCGTGGCGCGTTCATCGGCATTTCGCTCCGGCACGATCGGGCAGCAATGGTCCGAGCCGTGATGGAGGGCGTGGCGTATGGGCTGCGCGATTCTCTCGAGCTGCTGACCGACCTGGGCGTCCGGGCGGACCGCGGTCGGGCTTCCGGCGGCGGCGCGCGCAGCCGGCTGTGGCTGTCGATCGTGGCGTCGGCACTCCGCCTGCCCCTCGAGCTCACCGCGGTGGAGGAGGGCTCGGCGTTCGGGGCGGCGCTGCTGGGTGGCGTGGCGGGAGGCGTCTTCGCTGATGTTCATGAGGCTGTGCGCGCATGCGTGCGCGTTCGCGAGGTGATCGAGCCGCAGCTCAGATGGCAGGAGGTCTATCAGGCCGGCTATGCGCGCTTCCGCGAGCTCTACCCCGCGCTGAAGTCTTAGGTCGCCTCGCCGGCGAGCTTCTTCGCGCGTTGCGCGATCTGCTCGGTCGCGTTCATGAGCAGCCTGGTGTCGGACTCGAGGGCGAGCATCCGGTAGCCGGCGTCGTACCACTGCTTGGCGACCTCCGGTGTGCCGCACATGATGCCGGCCGTCACCTTATGCGCTTTGGCGGAGCTGCCGATCTTCTCGATCATCTGGCGGTGGCGTGGATCCCTACCCTCGTAGCTCGACTCGAGGCCGGCGGAGACGGCCAGGTCGTTCGGGCCCACGAAAACCGCATCGACTCCCGGCACCGACAGGATGTCGTCCACTACTCCGACCGCCTGCACAGTCTCGACCATCACGATGCAGAGCGGCAGCCGCCAGTCGCCATCGACGAGTCGAGCCCGGGTCGGTCCCATGCTTCGAAAGCCCGCGGGCGGATACCGGCACGCGCCAACCACCGCCTCCGCATCCTTGACCGAGTTCACCATCGGCACGATGACCCCGCCGGCCCCGGCGTCGAGCGCTTTCATGATCGTTCCGGGCTCGTTCCAGGGAACCCGCACCAGCGACGGCACGCCGGCGGCGCTGACCGCCTGCAGCATCGTGAGCATCACGTCGTAGCCGATGAGACCGTGCTGTGTATCGATCGTCACCCAGTCGTGGCCCGACCGCGCCGCCAGCTCGGCGGTCCAGGTGCTCGGGATCGTGCACCACGCACCAAAGGTCGCCTCTCCGGCAAGCCAGCGCTCGCGAAGCGAAGGCAGAGTTAGACCATTTCCCCGTTCTTGGGGTCGGCGGACGAATCGTGGCTTGCGAGCTCGCGGGTTAGTTGCACCATGTTCGCCACGATCGGCGACGGATCGTCGCTGCGATAGGCCAGGCCGAACTCGATCAACGGCGCCGGCGACAAGGACCGATAGACAATCCCGTCCGCCGGTGGCATGGGTGCGTACCGGCGGACGATCAGGATGGCCGCCGTACCAGACTTGGCGACGGTCTGCATAGCGAGATCCGTCGGATCCTCGGAGACGATGTTCAGCTCTTCGCCAGTGCGCTTCACGAGCCAGCGCCGGAGCGCGGCAATCAAAATCGGGTTGGCGGCTGCCGGCGGAAGGCCCATCGGCTCGCCCCGTAGGCGCTCGACTGGTACTGGGTCCATCTCGGCCAGCGGGTGATCAGCTCGCACCGCCAGGCCCACCTCTTCACGACGGATAGTCAACGAAGCGATGCCATCAGGCTTGACGGCCGGCATCAGGCAGAACGCGAGGTCGACGGCGTGGCCCTCAAGAAGCTGCAGGTTCGGACCCGACGAGCCCGAGACCGTGTCGACCTCGACCGCTGGGAAGCGTTGGCGGTACTCCGCGATGAGGGATGCTGCAGTCGGTATGTCGCCTGCCGCCTGGTAAGCGATGCGAAGCCGTCCAATCGTTCCCGAGAGGTAGGCCCTCAGGTCCCCCAGCGCTTGATCTTCGGTCTGGATCAGCCGCCGCGCATGTGGCAGCAGCACGGTGCCGGAAGGAGCCAACCTCACCCCCCTGGCATTTCGCTCGAGCAGCTGAAGCCCGAGCTCACGCTCCAGCGCCTGGATCCTCTGCGTGAGCGCGGGCTGCGTCAGATGCAGGTGCTCCGCGGCATGTCCGAAATGGCCGGCGTCGGCGACTTCTACGAAAGCCCTGAGCTGACGCAGTTCCATGCCTGCTCACGATTATGGGCCGACACATGCGCTCCGCTCAAGTTGTGAGGTGCGGGACCCGGCGAGGCTTCGCGCGTCCTTATACATGTGCAAGGGACCGGGCTTAAAGCAGGCCCGGTCCCGTCTGATCAGCCGATAAGAGTCAGAATCAGCTCGCTTTGCTGGCGAACTCGTTGGTGTACGTCTCGCTGAGGTTGGCCGTCTTGCCCTTGAAGCTGGGCACGTAAGCCTGCTGGATCTTCATCACGGTCTCGGGTCCGCCCGCGGGCATTTTGCAGTCCGTGCCGAAGATCGAGATCTGGTTCTGCAGTGCATTCACGTACAGAGCCTGGTTGCCGGCGTAGTAGTCGGCCGGCATCTTGGCGGCGATCTCGGCCGCGGTATGCGAGTGGATGTACTTCAGCGTCTTGACGTAAGCGTTGACCAGCCGCTGCGCCGCGTCCTTGTTGCTGTTGACCCAGTCGTTCTTCGCGAAGATGCCGATGAACGGATAGTCGCCGCCGAGAGCGGCCCGCGTCGATTCGGGCGTGCGAAGGTCGACGAGGACCTTGCCCTTGCCTGATGACGTGAGCCGAGAGATCGTGGGCTCGGTCGTCATCCCGCCGTCGATGGTCTGGTGGTCGATCGCCGCTATGAACGTGTCGCCGGCGCCAACCGCCACGAAATGTTCCTTGGTCGGGTCGATGCCGGCCTTGCCCAGGATGGCGAGCGTAAGCGTGTGCGTCCCGGAGCCAAGCTCGGTGACCCCAAGGTTCTTGCCCTGGAGGTCGTTCGGCGACTTGATCGAGCCCGCCTTCCTGGCGTCGATCACCTCGGCCTCGCCCGGCGCAATGCCGAATTGACAGATCGTCTCGATCTTCTTGCCTGCGGCGTTGAGCACCATCGGGTGCACGTAAGCGCCGGAACCGGCGTCCACGTTGCCTGCCAGCACCTCGTCCTCGGACGCCTGCCCTGACCCCTCATCGATCATCGTGACGTCGAGGTGCTGATCCTTGAAGTACCCGAGCTGCTGGGCGAGCATGTTCGGAAGGTAGATCTGCTTGCTCAGGCCTCCGACCATCACCTTGAGCGAGATCGTCTGCACGCTGCCCCCTGTGGACGATGGCGTCGAGCCGCAGCCGGCAAGGATCGCAATTCCCGCAACTGCCAAACACAACCGGCGAAGATCGAATCGCATAGACGAAACTCCTTCTTTCAAATCCTCGTCTCGGTGTTGACCTGCGGCCGCCACCGAACAAGACGGGCCTCCAGCGCTGTGATCAAGGCCTCTGCCACCAGCGCAATGGCAGCCAGCAGCGCCATCCCGGCGAACACGCCGTCGGCGTCGAAGTTGTTTTTGGCGCTGTAGATCAGCTCCCCGACTCCGGACGTGGCACCGAACAGCTCGCCCACGACAGCGCCGACCAGCGCCAGCCCGAAGCTCGTGTGAAGGCTGGCGGTGATCCAGGAAAGGGCCGACGGGACGATGATCTCCGTCGTCAGCTGGCGATTTCCCGCGCCGAGGATTCGGGCGTTCGCGATCAGGTTGCGGTCCACCTCGCGCACGCCTTGAAACGCGTTGAAGAAGACGACGAAGAACACGAGGATGGCGGCTGTAGCGATCTTCGACTTGATGTCGAGTCCCAGCGAGATCGCGAACAGCGCGCCCACGACCACGCGCGGGATAGCGTTCGCTCCTTTGATGTAGGGCGAGAGAACATCGGCGAGCAGCCGAATGCGTCCGAGCGCCACGCCAAAGACGACGCCGAGGAGCGAGCCGACGATGAACCCGCCGACGGTCTCCTCCATCGTCGTCAGGACCTGGTCCCACAGAGGCCCGAGCTCGGTCCCTTGCGTGACCCAGGTCCAGAGTTTGAGCGCGATCTCGGACGGCTGGGCGAAGAAGAACTTGTCGACCCAGCCGAGACGTGTCGTCAGCTCCCAGCTGCCGAGCCAGACGACCGCGACCAGCAGCTGCAGCCCCAGCACCATGAGACGGCGCCGGCGGATGTCGCGAGCGCGCTTGGCTGTGAGGTCCGCCCCGGCGTGTGCCTGAGGCTCGACTCGTGCACTCATCGGCGCGCTAAGCCGCGCCGCTGCGCTTCTGACGTTCATAGCTCACGAGGACCTCGTCGCGAAGGTCCTTCCAGATCTCCTCGTATATCTCGGTGAATCGAGGTTGGAATCGGATCTCGGCGACGTTGCGGGGTCGCGGCAGGTCGACTTTGTAGTTGCTCTTCACCGTCCCCGGCGCGGCGGTGATGACGAACACGCGGTCGCTCAGCGAGATCGCTTCCTCGAGGTCGTGGGTGACAAAGACCACCGATGCCGAGGTCGACGACCACAGGCTCAGCAGCTCGTTCTCCATCAGCGATCGTGTCTGGACGTCAAGGGCGCTGAACGGCTCGTCCATCAGCAGGATGCGCGGGCCGTTAATGAGGCTTTGCGCCAGGGCTACGCGCTTGCGCATGCCACCAGACAGCTGGTACGGATAGCGGTCTTCGAACCCAGCGAGTCCTACTCGGGCAATCCAATCACGGGCGGATGCTCGGGCGTCGCGGTTCGTTGACCCGTGGTAGCGGGGCCCGGCGGCCACGTTTTCGAGGACCGTCTTCCATGGGAACACGGCGTCGCTCTGGAACACGAAGCCGATGCCGTCCGCGATGCCCCTCACTGGCTTGCCGAAGACATCGACCTCGCCCTCGCTCGCCGGCTCGAGACCCGAGATCAGGGCCAGCGTCGTCGACTTGCCGCATCCGGTGGGCCCAACCACGGCGCAGAACTCGCCGGGCCCAACGGCCAGGTCGAGATCGTGCAAAGCGACATAGACACCGCCTGAAGGGGTGAGAAATCGCTTCGTGACGCCACGAAGCTCGATTGCAGGAGCCATCCATCTCGGACTTTGCGTGCGCTCGCCGGCTCGCGCAATCCATGCGGTCGTTGTGGCCGTTTTGGTCGTTTTGGTCGCTGCGCGGAGGCCCGTTGAGGGCCTACGATCCCGCTGAGATCCTCCGTTGAAGACCCGCCTTCCCCTCGCCTACCAGATCCTGGTTTTCCAGGTTGTGATCATCGCGCTGTCAGGAATCCTTGGGGCCGCGGCCGCCGTGTGGCAGGCGAGCCAGGAGCTCGACCGCCAGTACGAGCAGCGGTCGCTTGCGATCGCCGAAACCGTCTCTTCCAACAGCGCTGTCCAGCAGGCGCTGCTCGCTGGCGATCCGTCCGGCCTCATCCAGCGAACCGCCGAGGACACGCGCCACTCGACCGGCGCCAGGTACGTGGTGGTCACCGACCGACGGGGCATCCGTTTCTCACATCCGAACCCGGCGATAATCGGCAAGCCAGTGGACGAGAACCCGAGCAGCGTCCTCGCGGGCAACACCTGGGTCGGCGTCCAGCGGGGGACGCTGGGCATCTCGGCTCGAGGCAAGGCCCCGATCTTCTACGGCGGCCAGGTGATCGGCATGGTCTCTGTCGGCTTCCTGGAGACGGCGGTGAGCCAGCAGCTCCTGCGCGAGCTGCCCGGGTTTGCGGTGACGCTGTTCCTCGCGCTCGGTCTCGGCGTGGGGGGATCGCTGCTGCTCGCTTCGCGGTTGAAGCGTCAGACGTTCGGCCTCGAGCCGTACGAGATCGCGGGACTCCTCGAGGAGAGAGAAGCGAGCCTGCAGGGCATCCACGAAGGCGCGATCGCCACCGACCGCGACCACACGATCACGCTGGCGAACGACGAGGCGCGCCGTTTGCTCGGCCTGCCGGCGGATTGCGTCGGCCGCAAGGTCTCGCAGGTATTGCCGCAGGGGCGGCTGCAGAAATTCCTGACGGGCGGGCTCAAGGACGAAGACGAGGTCCTGCTCGCCGGCGACCACGTGCTCGTCGCCAGCCGCCGAGCCATCCGCGTCAGGGGCCACGAGATCGGCCACGTTGCGACCGTGCGCGACACGACAGAGCTCACCGGCCTGTCGCGCGGCATGGGCATCGAGAGCCTGACCGAGGCCCTGCGAGCGCAAGCGCATGAGTTCGCGAATCGCCTGCACACGATCGCGGGCCTCGTCCAGTTAGGTCGAGGCGAGGACGCGATGAAGCTCATCGCCCAGACCTCGGGAGTGCACCAGGAGCTGACGGAAGCGCTGCTCGAACGGGTCGGCGACCCGGTCCTCGGCGCGCTCCTGCTGGCGAAAGCAGCGGTCGCGTCAGAGCGAGGCATCGAGCTGCGTGTCAGCGATGACACCGTCATGACGCGCAGCTCGCTCGACAGCGAAGACTTGATCACGCTGCTCGGCAACCTCATCGATAACGCGCTCGACGCGGCGAGCATGTCGACGGACGAGCGGTGGGTGAGCGTGTCGGTGAACGAGCAGGACGATCAGCTCGTCATCCGGGTCCATGATTCAGGCCCCGGGATTCCGGAAGCCGTCGACGGGCAGATCTTCCAGGAAGGCTTCAGCACCAAGTCGGCCCCAGGGCATAAGAGGCGTGGGTTTGGTCTCGCTCTTGTCCGGCAGGTCGCGCGCCGCCATAGCGGCGATGTCACAGCGGCCAACGAGGGGGGCGCGCTCTTCATCGTGCGATTGCCAATGCGAGTCCCGGCCAAGCCGTGATCCACACCCTCGTCGTCGACGATGACTTTCGAGTCGCCGAGCTTCACTGCGCATATGTCGAGAGGGTCAAGGGATTTGCGGTGGTGGCCAAAGCTCACACCGGCGCCCAGGCGCTCGATGCTGTGGAGCGTCTGCGGCCAGACCTGGTACTGCTCGACATCTACTTGCCGGACATGTCCGGTCTGGATGTGCTGCAGCGCCTGCGTGAGGACGATCGGCCGGTCGACGTGATTTCGATCACAGCCGCTCGCGAGGTGGAGAGCCTTCGCGCTGCGATGCGCGGCGGCGTCGTCCACTACCTCATCAAGCCCTTTCTCTTCGCTACGTTCGAGGAGAAGCTGCTTTCGTACGCGAGCGCACGCGAGCGCATGGTGCAGCTTGGCCAAGCGCAGCAGAGCGATGTGGACAGGATCTTCGGCACGCTCCGCTCGACGCGCAATGAGCCGCTACCCAAAGGGCTGTCAGATACGACCCTCGACCTGATCGCAAAGGCACTTCGGCAATCGCGATCTGGGCTCGCGGCGGCGGCCGTCGCCGATGCAGCCGGCGTCAGCCGGGTTACGGCCCGGCGCTACCTGGATCACCTCTGCCAGCTAGGCAAGGCCGAGCTCACGATGCGCTACGGGAGCCCGGGCCGGCCAGAGCACAGATACCGGCTCATCGCCGGCTGAGGAGAACAGACGCCCAGGCGCCTAAGGTTGACGTGATGGGCGCCAGCCTGGACTTGATCGAGAGGATTCGCTCCTCGGTGATCGGAGAGGACGAGGCGGTGATGGGCCCGTTCGGGCCACGGCGTGTCACTTACGCCGATTACACGGCGTCCGGTCGCGCGCTCACGTTCATCGAGGACTTCATACGCGAGGTCGTGCTCCCGCTCTACGCCAACACCCACACCGAATCCTCAGGAACGGGCCTGCAGACGACACGGTTTCGCGAAGAGGCCCGTGAGATCATTCGTGCAGCCCTCGGCGCGAGCCACGAGCACGCCGTCATCTTTTGCGGCTCCGGCTCCACGGGTGCCATCAACCGCATGGTCGACGTCCTCAACCTTCGCATACCGGCCGACCTCGACGACCGTTATCACCTCACGCCGCTGATCCCAGCTACGGAGCGTCCGGTGGTCTTCATCGGTCCGTACGAGCACCACTCCAACGAGCTTCCTTGGCGAGAGTCGATCGCGGACGTGGTCGTAATCCACGAGGACCACGATGGTCACATCGACCAGGACCATTTGAAGGAAGAGCTCATCCGCCACCGCGACCGCCCGGTCAAGATCGGCAGCTTCTCCGCCGCCTCCAACGTGACCGGGATCATCAGCGACTGGCGGGCGATCTCGATACTGCTCCACGAGCACGGCGCGCTTTCGTTCTGGGATTTCGCAGCCGCCGCGCCCTACATCGAGATCGAGATGGGCACTGCGTCACGTGGGCCGAGCGAGCCGTACCTGGACGCCGTCTTCATCTCCCCTCACAAGTTCATCGGCGGCCCAGGCACGCCAGGCGTGCTCGCGGCTCGCCGCGAGCTGTTTCGAAACCGCGTGCCCAGCGTGCCTGGCGGCGGGACGGTCTCGTACGTAACCTCCACAACGCACGTGTACCTGGCCGACATCGAGCATCGCGAGGAAGGCGGCACGCCGGCAATCGTGGATTCGATCCGGGCCGGGCTCGTCTTCCAGCTGAAGGAGGAGGTCGGAGCGTCGGAGATCCGGCGCCGCGAGGAGTCGCTCATCCGTCGCGCCATCGAACGATGGCGGCGCTTGCCGAATATCGAGATCCTCGGCAATCCAGACCTCGACCGGCTGTCGATCGTCTCGTTCGTGGTGCGCCACGACGGCCGCTATCTCCATCACAACTACATCGTCGCGCTGCTCAATGACGTCTTCGGCATCCAGTCGCGCGGGGGGTGCTCTTGCGCCGGACCGTATGGACATCGCCTGCTCGGCATCGATCTCGAGACGTCGCATGAGTTCGAGCGTGAGATCGGCCTCGGCTGCGAAGGCATCAAGCCCGGGTGGGTGCGGGTCAACTTCAACTACTTCATCTCGGAGGCGGTGTTCGAGTTCATCCTCGAAGCGGTGGAGATCGTGGCGGCCGAGGGCTGGCGGCTGATGCCCGAGTATCGCTTCGACGCGTTCACGGGACTCTGGACCCATGCGGGTGGACCGCCCGAGCCACCGCTCAGCCTTCGGGACGTCAGGTACTCGGATGCGAGGGTGCCGAGGTCGGCGCACCGCCATCGCGAACCCGAAACCGCGCTTCCGCGCTACCTCGAGGAAGCCCGCAGGATCCTCGCGGCACCGCGCACGGCGCCTGAACCCGTGCAGCTCAGCGCCGACTTCGAGCACCTGCGCTGGTTCTGGCTGCCGCACGAAATTCCCTATCGAGCAAGGGCAGTCGCCGGGAATTAGCCCGTAAACCTGCGTGTTTTCGATGATATGAGAGTGGACATACGGCCTGGGGCGAAGTTTCCGGATTACGAGCTGCCTGATCACACCGGCAAGCGGCGCAAGCTTTCTGAGCTGCAGGGCACCGATCCGATGATCCTGGTGTTGTCTCGCGGCGCGTTCTGCCCGAAAGACCGGCAGCAGCACCGGCTCCTCGTCGAGCTCGAACCCGAGATCGGGGTGGCCTATACGAAAATCGTCACGATCTCGACCGACGGCTTGCTGGAGCTCAACGAGATGCGCAGCGGCGTCGGCGCGCACTGGCCCTTCCTCACCGATGTAGGGCGAATCATTCAGAAGGATCTCGACATCGCGGAGTACACGGACCCGCAACACAACCCGATGATCCCTCACACGATATTGCTCGAGCCGGGGCTCATGATCCACAGCCTCTACAACGGGTACTGGTACTGGGGCCGCCCGTCGAACGACGACCTCCGGCACGACCTGCGCGCGATCACGCAGAAGGTCCGCCCTGATTGGGACCTCGGTGCGCCGGGTATGCGCGAGGCATGGGATCGGGGAGAAAAGGCGAAGTTCTGGCCGTATGGGCGGGCGTTCAAGGAAGTCCTGGCTGAGGCTTCGTAAGCGAAGTTGGCGACGAAAACTAGCAACCTGCAGCGCTTTCGGACTGAGAAGGACGATTTCTTCGCTCACGACCACAGGGCCCCGCTGACGCACGAGCAGCAGCACACCTTCCAAGGCCTGAAGTATTTCGACGAGAATCCGCAACTCGTCATTCGAGCCAAGGTCGATCGCAAGGTCGCGCCTGGAGAGGTGCGGATGGCGACCACCAACGGCAAGGAGCAGTTCTACCGACGATTCGGGATAGTTCACTTTCAGGTCGACGGTGTGGACACCCAGGTGACGCTGTATTCATCCGCCGGCTCTCACGACCTTTTCCTCCCTTTTCGCGACGCTACTTCGGCAAAGGAAACGTACGGAGCCGGGCGCTATCTCGAGCTGCACGCGCACGGTGACGAGGTCGTGATCGACTTCAACTACGCGTACAACCCGAACTGCGCCTACAACCCGGAGTGGGACTGCCCGCTGCCGCCGGGGGAGAACTGGCTGAAAGTTCCGATCCGCGCGGGCGAGAAGGCGTTTCCAGGTAGCGCCGTACACTGATCCGGCGCTCTCAGTGATGGGGGCGACCCCATGAACCCCGAGCCGAAACCCGTTCCGATCAACGTGGCGCTGGAGCGCGTCGGCGCGAAGGCCGAGGAAGAGGACTTCGCGGGCGCCTTTCCCATTCTCGACGAGGCGCAGGTCGCGAAGCTGAGACGCTACGGCGTCGAGGAGGACGTCCCGGCGGGGTTCGTGCTCTTCAAAGAAGGACAACGGGGTACAGACTTCGTGGTCGTTCTGTCAGGCAGCGTGGAAGCCGTTGCGCACTTCGGAGATTCGGAGGACACGACCAGCACCACATTCAACCCCGGCCAGTTCGTCGGTGTCATGAATATCCTCAGCAACGAAGGCGCGTATGTGACCGCCACGGCATCGGTTCCCGGCCGGGTCCTGCGCATTCCGCTCAACCAGCTGCGGACCGTCATCGCCGAGGACATCACGCTGAGCGAGATCGTCATCCGAGCGTTTCTGCTGCGGCACTCGCTGCTGCTGCGACTGGGCACGGGCCCGAAGGTGATCGGCTCTCGATTCAACGAAGCGACCCGAGACATCCTCGACCTGCTTGCTCGCAACCGCGCCGCCGTGACGTGGATCGACGTCGAATCGGATCCCCGCGCGGAGACGCTGCTGAGAAATTTCGGATTCACCGCCGCGGACATTCCGCTCGTGCTCGTCGCCGGCCAACCCATCCTTCGCAACCCGTCCCTGTCAGAGGTGGCGGTGGTCTTCGGCATTTCACTCGACGCGCAGAATCGCGTAGAGGCGTGCGATCTGCTGGTCGTCGGCGCAGGCCCGGCCGGCCTTGCCGCATCCGTTTACGGTGGCTCTGAGGGCCTGTCTACGATCGTGGTCGAAGCGGTCGCCGTCGGCGGGCAGGCCGGCACCTCTTCTCGCATCGAGAACTACCTCGGCTTCCCGGCGGGGCTGTCGGGCGCGGAGCTCGCCGCGCGCGCCGCACTCCAGGCGGAGAAATTCTCGGCGGCCATCCTCGTCGGATCACGCGCCAAGACTCTCAACTCCGTGGGCGGTGTCCACAGCGTCGAGCTGTCAGATGGCAGGACTCTGACGGCTCGAGCGATCGTCGTGGCGACAGGCGCGCGGTACCGACGCCTGCCGGTCGAGAGGCTCGCCGAGTTCGAAGGGTCGGGCGTCTACTACGCCGCGACCGAGGTCGAGACGCAGAAGTGCACCGGGCCCGTGGTCGTTGTCGGAGGGGGTAACTCGGCCGGCCAGGCAGCGGTTTTCCTCAGCAAGCGTCTCGACGTGCATCACGTCGTGCGGGGACCGTCGCTGGACGCAACCATGTCGCGTTACCTCATCGACCAGATCGAACGCAACCCTCGGATCACGGTCCACTACCGGACCGAGGTCAAGGCACTGATCGGCGCCAACGTGCTCGATGCGGTTGTGATCGAATCGGCGGACGGCGGGCGAGAGGAGCTGGCCGCCTGTGGCCTTTTCTCATTCATCGGCGCCGAGCCGAACACCGACTGGCTGAACAAATGCCTGCAGGTCGACGAGGACGGATTCATCCTCGCGGGATCCGACGTGGCGACGACGGACGGGTGGGCACCTCTGCTCCTGGAAACGAGCCTGCCCGGGATTTTCGCTGTCGGCGATGTCCGGCACGGCTCGATCAAGAGGGTCGCCACAGCCGTGGGCGAAGGGGCCATGGCCATCCGGTTGGTTCACGAACGGTTGTCATCGCCGGTGCTGAAGGCTTAGACCCAGGGGCTTTCGGCCAGCTCGGCGCGCCGCGGAGGATCCGCGCCCACGCGTGTGCAGGTGATGGCGGCGACGAGGCAGGCGAAGCTGAGCATTGATCGCAGCTGCTCGGCGTCGAGCATGAGATCGGACCGCAGCGCGTCGTGGTCGTGCAGCCAGGCGAGGACGGCGGCACCGAAAGCGTCGCCGGCGCCGATCGTGTCGACGACCTCGACTTCCGGAGCCGCGACCCGAACGTGTCCGCTGCGGCTTGCCCCGAGCGCGCCTGCAGCGCCCAACGTCACCACCACGAGTCGAGCGCCCATGTCGAGCAGGCGGTCAGCGGCGGCCCCGGTGTCCAGCTCCGGAAACAGCCATTCGAGGTCGGTCTCGCTGGCTTTGACGATGGTGCTGTGCGCGATCAAGCCATCGAGGCGTTCGCGATACTCATTGGCATCGGTGACGAGCCTCGTCCTGATGTTGGGGTCGAGCATCACCAGGCGGTGGTCGGCCTCGCGAAGCGCCATCTCGGTGAGCGTGGTCGCCATCGGCTCCAGCACCACGCCCAGCGTGCCGATGTGTAGGGCGCTCACATCGGCAGGCAGAGTGGGTGGGAGCATCTCCGGCGTGAGATTCGGCGCTGAGGTTCCCTTGACGAAGAACTCGTATTCCGCGAGGCCCTGGCCGTCGAGCTCCGCCACAGCCAATGTGGTCGACTCGGGTCCGTAGCTGACGAGCGACAGGTCGGAACCGTCCGCTTTCAGCTCTTGGGCGAGCATGACGCCGAACGCGTCGGTCGACAGCCGGCCGAGAAACGCGGTCGGCGCACCGAGGCGGGCGAGCGCTCGGGCGGTGTTGAAGGGGCCGCCGCCAGGTATCGGCCGCCACGTGCCGTCCGCGGCCGGCACGATGTCGATCAACGCCTCACCGCAGACGACGATCAAGGCCGGATCTCGCCAGAACCTCGGGTGATCATCTTCGTCGGGACTACGTGCTGCTCTGATGCGGACCGGTCGCCGTCCAGGCGTCGAAACAACAGCTCCGCGGCGATGCGGCCCATCGCTGCCGGATCCTGCGCAATGACCGTGATGCCTGGCTCGAGCAGGTCGGCAAGCAGGATGTCGTCGAAGCCGACCAGCGCGATTTTCCGATGCAGGCCCATGCGCCTTAGCGCTCGGCAGGCTCCGATTGTGATGAGGTTCTGTCCGGTGAAGAGAGCTGTTGGCGGCTTCTGGAGTGCGAAGAGCTCGGACACTGCCACCTCGGCACTCTCTGTCCCGCGCACGTCGAGACGCACCAGGCGATCATCGACGTCGAGGTTTCGCGCTACAGCCTCTTCGGCGTAGCCGCGATGACGGTCGGCGGACGTGGCGATCGTGTGCACGTCGCCGAGGTAGCCGATCCGCCGGTGGCCGTGCGCGACGAGGTGTCGAATCCCGCGCCGAACTCCCTCGGTGTTGTCGGCCAGAACGGCATCGGCGTCGAAGAACGACGGAGGCCGATCAACGAAAACTATCGCCGTCCCCACCCGGCGCTCCATGACCAGGTAGCTGTGGTCGTGGCTGGACGGCAGGATGATCAGGCCATCGACGCGGCGTGACGTGAACGCGGCGATGAGCTCACGTTCGCGGTCTCCATCTTCATCTGAGCTCCCGGCGAACACGAGCACCCCTCGCGCGACCGCGACATCTTCAATCGACCGATGTAGCGCGGAGGAAAAAGGGTTCGCGACATCCTCGAGGACCACGCCGATGCTGGCGCTTCGACCGTCCGTGCGCCGGAGGCTGCTGGCGTTCAGGTTGTGCCGGTAGCCGACTCTTTCGACGGCAGCGGCGACGCGTTCGCTCAACCTGGGGGTCACCCCGCGCTCGCCGTTGACGACGCGCGACACGGTCTTGATGCTGACTCTGGCGGCTGCAGCGACTTCCCGCATGGTCGGCCGCGATCGGTTCCGTGCGGGATGGAGCTTGGGCTTTGTCAACGTTGTACGGGTTGACGCGTGACGCGCTGCATCGATGGCACTTCGAAGCCATCTTGCAATTTCATCGCACCCATGTTATACCGTGACAACGTTGTCTTTTGACAACGTTGTCGAGGAAGCCGGCAGGCAGGTGGCATGCGGCTGGAGGCTGTTCAAAAGGGGTGACTCTCCATGAGTGGTAGGAATCTTCGATCCTCGGACCGGCGCCTGGCCATACCGATTCTGGGGCTCGTGATTGCCCTGGCGGCTGTCGCATGCTCTGGCGGTGCCGGCGGCGGCGGAGGCGCCAGTGCGTCAACGATCACGCTGGCCGCGGTCGACAACCCTTCGATGGCCGACCTGAAGAAGCTCGTCCCTGACTTCGAGAGCTCGCACTCGGGCATCAAGGTCAACATCGTGACACTGCCCGAGGACCAGCTCCGGCAGCAGGTGACCCAGGACGTTGCGGCCAAGAGCGGGCGCTACGACCTGTTCACCATCGGCACCTACGAGGTGCCGCTATGGGCCAAGAAGGGGTGGATCGAGAACCTCAGCCCGTTCATCGCCAAGGATTCGTCATATGCGCCGGACGACCTGATCCCCGGAATCAGGGGGGCGCTGAGCTACAACAGCAACCTTTATGCCGTGCCGTTCTACGGAGAGTCATCGATGCTGATGTACCGAAAGGATCTTCTCTCCGCCGCGGGCGTGACGATGCCCGACCACCCGACGTGGGACCAGGTTGCGGCGGCCGCGAAGTCGGTCAACAGCTCGACCGTCAACGGAATCTGCTTGCGTGGCCTTCCTGGCTGGGGCGAGCAGCTGGCGCCGCTGGACACGGTGGTCAACACGTACGGGGGACGCTGGTTCGACCAGAACTGGAACGCCCAGCTCAATACGCAGCCATGGCACGACGCCGTGACCTTTTACGTGAACCTTCTCAAGTCGGCCGGCGAGCCGGGCGCAGGCAACGCCGGGTTCACGGAGTGCCTGAACGCATACAACAGCGGCAAGGTTGCGATGTGGTACGACGCCACCGTGGCCGCGAGCTTCTTCACCGGCGACGCCGCGAAGAACTCTGGCTACGCCTACGCTCCCACCAAGGTCAAGGATTGGTCGGGGTGGTTGTGGGCGTGGTCGCTGGGCATGCCGTCCACCAGCACGAAGAAGGACGCCGCGTGGACCTTCGCGGACTGGGCCACCAACAAGGACTATGCCAAGCTGGTCGGGACCAAGCTGGGCTGGGCCCGCGTGTCGCCAGGAACCCGCACCTCGACCTACTCGATTCCTGAGTACAAAACGGCCGCAGGCGCTTTCGCGGACGTCACCCTCCAGTCGATCGCGCACGCGGACGTCGCTCATCCGACTGTGGACCCGGTTCCATACGTTGGCGTCCAATACGTCGACATCGACGAGTTCCAGCAGCTTGGCGACCAGGTCTCCCAGGAGTTCGCCAAGGTCATCGCGGGAGGCCAGACAGTCGATCAGGCGCTGCAAAAAGCGCAGGCGTTAGCTGCAGCCGTCGGCAAGAACTACCAGCATTAAGTAACCATCGCGACTCTCCTCCAATCGGCGTCCGGCAGCGGAGGCAGGCGGGAACAAAGCGCCGCCTCCGTTGCACGGCGGGATGCGTGGCTGCGGCGGCTGCCACTGCTGCCCGCTTTCATCTACGTCGTCCTCGTGACCCAGATCCCGTTTGCCCTGACGATCTACTACAGCTTCTTCTCGTGGAACCTTCTCAAGGAAGGCAGCTTCCGGTTCTCCGGCCTCGACAACTATTCGAGGCTCCTGACCGACGAGAGCATCAGGACCGCGATTTTCAACACCGTGCTGCTCACGCTGTCTGTGATCGCGTTCTCGGTAGTCATCGGCCTCGGGGTTGCCATGCTCCTGAACTCGGACGTTTTCGGAAAGGGCCTGATGCGGACGCTGATGATCGCGCCATTTCTCATCATGCCCACGGCCGGCGCTCTGATCTGGAAGGACACGCTCCTCAACCCATTGTTCGGGCTCCTTCCCTACCTACTGACCCCATTCGGGCTCAGTCGCGTGGACTGGGTCAATCAGTTCCCGATGGTGACCGTCGTTGCCGTGGAGGTGTGGCGCTGGACGCCGTTCATGATGCTGATCATCCTCGCCGGCCTCCAGTCGCAGAACCTCGAGATCCTCGAGGCGGCGAAGGTGGATGGCGCGAACGCCATTCAGACTTTCCGGCGCATCACGCTGCCCTTGGTCAGGCCGTTCATCGAGCTGGGTGCGCTCCTGGGATCCCTTTTCGTTGTGCAGACGTTCGACTCGATTTTCATGCTGACCTACGGCGGTCCTGGTGAAGACACGACCAATCTGCCGTTCTTGCTTTATCTCGTCGCCTTCCAGGGCTTCAGCATCGGGCAGGCATCCGCGATCGGAGTCGTCGCGGTGATCATCACCACCGTCGTCGCGACGTTTGCGCTGCGCACGCTCTTTTCCATCTTCCAGGTGGAGGCAAGACGGTGATCGCCTCCCGTGTGGATGCTCGGCGCGCCGTGATTTCGAAGGTCGTGTGGTCGATTGTCGGTTGGCTGGTCGTCTTCGTCTTTTTCTTTCCGGTGCTGTGGATGTGGCTGGAAAGCTTCAAGACGGAGCCCCAGGCGGCCAGCTCGCCGCCGACGATACTTTTCGCACCGACCCTGGCCGAGTTCCAGGAGGTGCTGTCGGGGGACTTCCCGCCGTTCTTCATCAACTCGGCGATCGCAAGCATCGGCTCGACTCTGCTGGTGCTGATCCTCGGTCTGCCCGCCGCCTATGCGTTGTCAATCAGGCCGGTGAAACGCACGCGTGATGTGCTCTTCTTTTTCATCTCGACCCGATTCCTGCCCTTCGCGGCCAGCCTGGTCCCGCTCTACCTGCTGGCTCGGGACCTGCACCTTCTGGACAACATCTTCGCCCTTGTGCTCATCTACACCACGATCAATCTCCCGCTCGGGGTTTGGCTCTTACGCTCGTTCCTACTCGAGATTCCCAACGACCTTTTTGAAGCGGCCCGCGTGGACGGTGCCGGCTTCTTCCGTGAGCTCACGCGGATCGTGGTGCCGCTGATAGCCCCTGGAATCGCCGCCACGTCGTTGATCTGTCTCATCTTCAGCTGGAACGAGTTCTTCTACGCCGTCAACTTCACATCTTCGGTCGCGGCCACGGCGCCGATCTTCCTGGTCGGCTTCATCAGCGGTCGAGGGCTGTTCTATGCCAAGCTCGCCGCCGCGGCCACGCTCGCGAGTCTGCCTGTACTTCTGGCAGGCTGGATCGCGCAGAAGCAGCTCATCAGAGGCCTCACGATGGGAGCTGTCAAATGAAAGCGGTCGTGATCGAGAAGCCCAACGAGGTGTCGGTGAAACAGGTCGCCGACCCGACCCCTGCGCCCGACCAGGCGCTGATCAAAGTCGAAGCCTGCGGCATCTGCGGCACAGACATCCATGTCATCCGCGGGGAGTTCGCACCGACCCGCTACCCGATCATTCCCGGCCACGAGTTCTGCGGCGAAGTGGTGGCAGTCGGCAGCGAAGTCCGCAACCTCAAGGTCGGCGATTTCGTCGCCGTCGATCCATCGCTGTTCGACGGGACCTGCCGGCAATGCCGCCTGGGCCGCTTCAACCTCTGCGAACACTGGAATGCCATCGGCGTCGGCTCGGCCAACGGCGCGTGCGCCGAACTGGTGGCGGTGCCGGCCGTGAATGCCTTCCGCTTACCCGCCGACATCCCGCGCAGCTGGGGCGCGTTGGTCGAGCCTCTCTCGTGCGCCGTCCATGGGCTGGACCAGGTCGGCATCAAGGCCGCGGACGACTACCTCATCTATGGCGCAGGCACGATGGGATTGCTGCTAGGACAGCTGGTCAAGGACAGCGGCGCCGAGCGGCTCGATATCGTCGACACCAATCCCAAGCGCCATGCGCTCGCCAAACGGCTGGGCGCGGACCGCGTCGCCACTTCGGCGAGCGAGCTCGACAGGCCGGACGGTTGGGACGTGGTCATCGACGCGACCGGTGCCGTGCCTGCCATCGAGGACGGTATCCGGCGAGTTGCGCGCGGCGGCACGTTCCTGATGTTCGGCGTCGCGAATGCCGACGCCAAAGCCACCATCTCGCCGTTCCGCATCTACAACGACGAGATCAGGATCATCGGCTCGATGGCGGTCCTGCACAGCTTCGAGCGGGCGCTTGCGCTTCTGGCCAAGGGTGTCATCGATTCGGCGGCCATGATCACCGATCGGTTTTCTCTCGACGACTATTCGAAAGCGATCGATGCGTTTCTGTCGGGACGCGGCTTGAAGGTCCAGGTCGCACCCAACTGAGCCTCGTTAAGTAACGCGAAAAAGCTTCGCCTAACCGTACTTAATTCCGCGCTCGAGAACCTATATGTCGAGCCGATGGCGACTCCTCCCCAGGTATCGCCCGATGGCGCTTATTGGTGGGATGGCCAGGCATGGCAGCCCACGCTTTTGGACAGCGCGGCGACATCAGCCGCGCAATCGGTGCAGGAGGCGGCGCAGCCCTCATGGTTGCCGGCTGGCGTCGAGCTTCCCAGCCCGAGCGACCCGCCTGATGCGCCCTTGACGCCGGCCGTCATCGGGGCTCCCGACGGCTCAGTGTTCACGCCGGCCGCGATCGGGTCTCCCGACGGCTCGGTGTTCACGCCGGCATGGGCCGGCGAAACAGACGCTCCAGACACGAGCCTATCGATCGGCAAGAAAATCATGGTCTGGACAGGTCTTGTTCTGGGTGGCGGGATCCTGCTCCTGGGGCTGCTCGGCCTCGCGACCACGCTCGGCCAGCCCGCCAGCGTCGAGAGGACGGACAGTCTGGTCCTCGTAGCAGTCCTCACAGTCTTCGGCGGGGCGATCTTCGCGCCCTGTCTCGCCACAATCCTTGGATTCGGGCCCGTAGTCGATGCATCGCTGTATTCGCTCGGCATCGCCGGCTGCCTGGTCGTTTTTGGGATGGTCCTCAACACGGCGCTTGCGGTCGCCCTACCCCTCGGCGCAGGACGTTTCGTGATGCCTTGGGGGACGATCGCCGTGGTTGCGTTCCGAGCCTGGCGAGGGAGATGGCTCGGGGCGGCATCATCGTGATCACTTGGGCGGTGGGCGCCGCGATCATCTTGACGATGGGCCGTTCCTAGCCGGCTGAGTAGCGTTCGTACTGGAGTCTGAAGAGTTCGATCACCGCAGCTGCGTCTTCGGGCCCATTCATCCAGCAGCTCACCCAGCCGGTGTCAGGGAGCACATGGTGGGGTTTCGCGCGACCGGCTGCAATCACCTCGTCGTGAAGCTTGCGCGGCAGAGGCAGGTCGGCGAGGCGGTCTCCGTGCACGTGGCCCATCTCCTTTCGCCCATACCTGTATTCGGTGCCGCCGAAACGATGCGGTAGGGCTTCGACGCCTGCCCACGAGGTGACCGAGTCCCTGATCAGCTCACCGGCCCGCATCTGACCAATATAGAAAGAGGCGGCACCCTTCCGGATCCCGCCTCATCTTCTGATCGATCAGGTCACGCCGTCTGGCGCCGGGTCTGCGTCGCGAACAGGCTGCCCACCGACAGCACCACCAGGATGGCGATGATGTACGCGGACCAAGCCAGCGCTGTCACCCCGGTGAAGCCGAAAGCCAACGGGCTCACGAACAGAATCACGGCCAGGACGGCCGGGATGATCTCGAGTCCGCCCGCCTTGCTCATCGCTGCGTTCAGCAACCCGCCGAGCGCGATCAGCACACCGAGGACATACGCCGTCGAAGCGGCGACCGTCTGCGACGTGTCACCAAACACGAACGGAGTCAGAAACGTGATGACGCCGAGAGCGACGACGACCCAATCTTGCCAGCGCCTCCATGTAGTCATGGCAGCAACCTCCTGGGCACGACCACGGATCTTTGGAATGCGGTGGGCGCGCCCTCCGGGGGCCCGCACTCCAGGTCCTGGCATGGAATCGACGAGCAGATCGTTCGAAAGCTGCTGCTGCGCCAAGCCTTGATCGCTCATCTCATCAACCTCCTGCTAGAGCCAGCAACAACTACTTGCGCACACAAGCACTTATTCCCGAGCACGAGGCGGTGCGATGGGTATGTGAGACTTCGCTTCGTGGCCGGCCCCGTCTACGCTTTGAACCTGTTCGACATCGCCGATCGGGAGGAGTACCTGGCCTACTCGCGTCGCTCCGCAGGGGAAGTCGAGAGACACGGCGGGCGAGTCGTCGCTCTAGGCCGGTTCAGCGACAGCGTGAAGGGTGACTTCGAGCCCCGCCAGGTCTTGATCCTCGTGGAATGGAGCTCGCGAGAGGCATTCGAAGGCTATCGCGACGATCCGGCGCTCGAGGACCTGCACGGGCATCGAGAGAGGGGGACGTCACGCTATGTCTGGCAGCTGTTCGACCGGCTGCCCGATCTCAGGCCCCTGCTGAAAGGCTAGGCACGCGCCATGGACTTCGAGCTCTCTGAGCAGCAGACGGCGTTTCGGGATCTCATGCGCGACTTCACGCGCAAGAGCATCGCCCCCGTGGCTCGCGAGTGGGAGCTCGCCGGGCGCTACCCCGAAGAGATCGTCGAGGAGATGAAGGCGATGGGCCTCTTCGGAATGCTGGTGCCCGAGGCTTACGGGGGCATCGCGATCGACGCCGTCTCTTACTCGGTCGTGTTCGAGGAGATCTCGAAGGCGTGGATGGGCGTGGCAGGGATCCTGGGCTCGCACTCGCTGGCGACGCTCATGCTCGCCCGGTCGGGCACGCCCGACCAGCGCCAGCGCTGGCTCCCCGACCTCGCCACCGGCAAGCGCCGATCAGGCATCGCGCTCACCGAGCCGCAGGCGGGCAGCGACCTGCAGGGAATCGCGACAGTGGCGCGGCGCGATGGCGATCACTACGTCGTGAACGGGGCGAAGACATGGATCACGAACGCGAGGCATGCGGACCCGCTGCCGGTGCTCGTCAAGACCGACCCAAGCGCCCAGCCCCGCCACCGGGGCATGAGCGTTTTGATGATCGAGCAGGGAACGCCGGGCTTCACGGTCGGCAACGACCTCGACAAGCTGGGTTACAAAGGTCCCGAATCATCCGAGGTCTTCCTGAGCGACTGCCACGTCCCGGTGGAGAACCTGCTGGGCGGGGAGGAGGGCCACGGGCTGCAGCAGGCGCTGTCGGCCCTCGAGTTCGGACGCGTCAACATCGCGGGGCGTGCGGTGGGCGTCGCGCAGGCGAGCCTGGACCGGGCCCTGGCCTATGCGCGTGAGCGCCACGCGTTCGGCCGGCCGATAGCCGAGTTCCAGGCCATCCAGCTGAAGCTTGCGGACATGGCGACCGAGGTGCAGGCCGCGCGCCTGCTGACCTGGTGGGCGGCATCGGCGCTCGACTCTGGGCGGCGGGCGGACCTCGAAACGGGGATGGCGAAGCTCTACGCCTCGGAGGTCTGCATCAAGGCATCGCTCGAGGCCATGCGCATCCACGGCGGCTACGGTTATTCGACCGAATATGAGATCGAGCGCTTCTATCGAGATGCGCCGCTGATGGCGATCGGCGAGGGCACCAATGACATCCTCCGGACAGTGATCGCGCGCCAGCTCGTCCGTGAAGACGTTTCCTAACCGCGCCGGTGGCGGCGTCACCCGTTCGCCGCGCAGCTGGCTCTTCGCCCCCGGGCATAACGAGAAGCTGCTGCGTCTGGTATTCGACGCTGGGGCTGACGTGGTGCTGCTCGACCTCGAGGACGCGGTGCCGCCAGACATGAAGGATCGTGCTCGTGCGATGGTCGCCGAGGCGGCCGCCTCGCGGCCGTGCTGGGTGCGGGTCAACAGAGCCCACAGCGAGACATGCGCGCGTGACCTCGACGCGCTGGCCGGATCGGTGTTGGGACTGCGCATCCCAAAAGTCGAGTCCGGAGCCGATGTCGGCTGGGTCGCTGAACGCGCGCCCGATATCCCTCTCGACTGCACGCTCGAGTCGGCGCGCGGCGTGATCACTGCCTTCGAGATCGCCTCCGCACCGGCCTGTGCCCTGCTGTCCTACGGCGGCCTCGACCTGGCGGCCGACCTCGGGATATCCGCGGGTGACCAGGAGACCCTGTTCGCCCGCTCGTACCTGGTGACCGCCGCCCGTGCCGCCGGCAAGCCACCGCCGAGCGACGGCGTGCATCCGCTGCTGGAAGACGACAGCGGCCTGCGGCGAGAAGCTGAGGCGGCGCGCCGCTTGGGTTTCTTCGGCAAGTCGGCAATACATCCGCGCCAGCTGCCGATCATCCACGAGGTCTTCGCCGCCACGCAGGAGGAGCTGGCCTGGGCGACTCGGGTGCTGGCGGCATTCGAGAAGTCAGGCGGCGCCGCGACCAGGACTGAGGATGGCGAGTTCGTCGACCTGCCGGTGGCGGAGCGGGCGCGGCGGATGATGGAGAGTTGAGAGGCACTTGATTCCCCTCAGCTCAGATGACGCCGATGACCCGACTTCCGCGATTCCGGTCGCGACCATCGGGCTGATCGTCGTCAACTTCCTGGTCTTCTTCTATGAGCTGTCATTGGGAACCCAGGGTTCGCAGATCGACAATTTCATCAACGCGTACTCGCTGGTGCCATGCGAGTACACGCACCAATGTCCGCTCGTCGCGGGCACTCCGTCGCCATTCTGGCTCACCCTCTTCACCTCGATGTTCATGCACGCGGGGTGGGCGCACATCCTCGGCAACATGCTGTTCCTGTTCGTGTTTGGGATCCACGTCGAGCGATCGATGGGCGTCATCCGTTACCTGGCCTTCTACCTCATATGCGGGCTGGGCGCCAACGCGCTCGAGATCGCAACCTCGGTCGGATCGAACGCACCCGGCCTCGGCGCCAGCGGTGCGATTGCCGGCGTCCTCGCCGGTTACCTCGCGCTTTATCCGAGGAGCCATGTGCGGACCCTGGTCACGCTCGGCTTCTTCTTCTGGTTGGCGCGAGTTCCGGCGTGGATCTTCATCGGGTTGTGGTTTCTCCTGCAGCTGGTCAACGGCCTCGCATCTATCAGCAACGTGAACGCGGGAGGGATCGCGTACTCAGCGCACGTCGGCGGCTTCATCACCGGGCTCGTCCTCGTCCGTGTGTTCGCCCAGTCGAACCGTGTCAGCCGGCTGAGGGTGTACCACCAGGCCTGAGCCGGCGCTCCCGGCTTCCTACACTAAGTTCGTGGCCTGGCCAGAGCTTCCGTACGCGGCCTGGAAGGACACGCGGGACACCTTGAACATGAAGCTTCAAATCCTGGGCAAGGTGCGCCTCGCGCTGACTCCCCTCGAGCCCCAATGGGCCAACGTCCCGCTGTACGTGACCGCGCGCGGCCTGACGACGAGCCCGATGCAGTCGGCTGGCACCATCTTTCAGGCCGATGTCGATCTCATCGATCACCAGGTCGTCATCCAGACCTCTGGTGGGGACTCCCGTCGTTTGGCGCTGGGCGGCGGATCGGTCGCCGACTTCTATACCGGCTTCATGTCCAGCCTCGAGGCCTTGGGCATCGACGTGGAGATCAGAGCCATTCCGGACGAGGTCTCGAATCCCATTCCATTTGCCGAAGACAATGTTCATGCGGCGTATGACCCCGAGTGGGCGAATCGATTCTTCGTGGTCCTGTCGCAGGTCGACATCGTCATGAAGACGCATCGCTCTCGATTCAAAGGGCGGCACACGCCTGTGCACTTTTTCTGGGGTACGTTCGATTTGGCCTATGCCCGATATTCCGGCCGTCCAGCCGACCCTCCTGCAGGGGCCGGTCTCATTGCCCGGCGATCAGCTGACGCCGAACAGATCTGCTGCGGTTTCTGGCCCGGACACGCGGAGTTCCCGGAGCCTGCGTTCTTCGCCTACACATACCCGAAGCCCGAGGGGATCGAGCGGACGGCCGGCTGGAGCACAGACCTTGGAGAGTTCGCGCTCCCGTATGAGGACGTCCGAAAGAGCCCATCGCCTCGCGATAAGATCCTTCAATTCTTCGAAAGCACCTATGCGGCCGGGGCCGAGCTGCGCGGCTGGGATGAGGATTTCGTCACTTAACGCGGCGGCGATCTGGCTTACCGGCGGCATAATGAATTTGCTGTAGTCGGGATCGCGCGCGGGGGCCGGGCGGCGCTGGCAGCCGTGGCTGGACCAGTCCGTTACGAGGATTTTTCACGCGCGCTCGTGCAGCTGGCGCTGGTGGCCGTCGCTTACTGGGTTGCGGGCAGCCTGAGCTTGCGTCTCGCCCTGGTGCACGGCCAGGTGACGCCGATCTGGCCCCCTACCGGCATAGCGCTCGTGGCCATCCTCGTCCTGGGCCGGCGGGTCTGGCCTGCCGTGTTCGTTGGCGCGCTCGCGGTCAACCTCCCCATCGGACCATCGCCGCTGGGCGCCGTCTTGATCGCCACCGGCAACACGCTTGCGCCGCTGGTCGCGTCCGAGCTGCTGAGGTTCGCACACTTCCGGCTCGAGCTCGACCGTTTGAGAGACGCCGCGGCCATTATCGGGCTGGGCGCGCTAGTCGGCATGACGATCAGCGCCAGCATCGGAACCAGCGTCCTCGTGGTCTTCCATGCGGTGCCCCCGAGCGGTTTCTGGCCGACCTGGGCGGTCTGGTGGACCGGGGATGCGATGGGCGTGCTCCTGGTGGGCCCTTTCCTCCTGAGCCTGCTGCGACGATCGCCGGACCCGCCACTGACGCTGCGCAGCGGAGTCGTGCTCGCGGCGCTCCTGGTGGGAATTGGCCTGGTCACATTCGGTCTCTTTCAAAACCAGCTGCGACTCGAATACCTGGCCTTCCCGTTGATCATGGTGGCGGCGTGGCGATACCGACTGCGCGGGGCTGCTCCGGCAGCCCTCGTCGCCTCAGGTGTTGCCATCTGGTCGGCGGTTCATGGAACAGGTCCCTTCGCGACCGAAAACCTCGGCCAGAAGATGATCACCCTGCAGGTATTCAACGTTTGCGTGGCGCTCACCTCGTTCGTCCTCGCCACATTCGTGGCTACACGCGAGCATCAAGAGGAGATGACGCGACTCTATGCAGCGGCCAGAGCAGCCAGCCAGGCGAAGAGCGCATTCCTCAACATCGCCGCGCACGAGCTCAGGACGCCGATCACTGTGGTGGCGGGCTATCTGTCCATGCTCACCGACGGATCGCTCGGTCGAGTGCCTGAGTCGTGGTCAGCGCCGTTGCAGGTCGTGGTGGGGAAGACTGGCGAGCTGAATCGAATCGTCGAGGCTCTGCTGCAGGCGTCGCTGGTCGAGAGCGATACGGGCCCGCTGAAGGGTCAAGTCGTCGACTTGCGCGAGATAGTTGAAGACGCGATCGCCCGCGCTCGCCCGCGGGCCGATCTCTTGCACGCCGATATTTCCGTGAGCCTGGCTCCGGATGTGGTCAGCGTGAAGGGTGACAAAGGCCAGCTGGGCCGGGTGCTGGACAATTTGATCAACAACAGCCTTTCGTATTCGGCCCCGCCGGCCCGGCTCTTCATCGACGTGTCGACCGACTCGCGGCGGGCGGTCGTTCGCGTCGAGGACAGCGGCATCGGCATTCGAGACGACGAGCGTGAGCAGGTCTTCGATCGTTTCTACCGTGGCGCCAGCCCGGCCGTCGTCAGGGTGCCCGGCGTCGGCCTAGGCCTCTACATCAGCCGCCAGCTGGCCGAGCATCACGGCGGTAGCCTCGTGGTGGAGAGCAGCAATCCAGAGACGGGCACCGTGTTCGCACTCGACCTTCCGGTGGCAACTCGCTGATCGTCACTCGCGCTGACTAATTGCGGCTGCCGTTGGGCATAATCGGATTCGCAATGCCGATACCACCCTCGCTGGCCGATCGTTCTGGCGCCCTGCTGACCATCGCGGCGCGTACCGGGCAGGAGCTGGCCGGCAAACGCCTCGCACCGATGGGCCTGACCGTGCGACTTTGCGGGGTGTTGAACCTTCTCGGCAACGGCCCCATCTCACAGCAGGAGCTGGGGGAACAGCTGGGGATCGATCGGACCACGATCGTCGAGCTCATCGACGAGCTCGAGCGGCAAGGGGTGGTCGTCCGGCGCCGGAACGCGGCCGACAGGCGCTCCTACGCCCTGGTTCTCACTCCAAAGGGACGCGCTGTCCAGAAGCGGGCCTCGAAGGCCTTCGACGCGGCGGCTGACGAGTTCTTCGGAGCCCTGAAGCCCACCGAGCGACAGCTCCTGAGCGACATGATGCGGCGGCTGATCGCCGCCGCCGACGAGAAGCTGGGAAAGACGCCGAAGGTCCCTTAAGCCCTCCCTCCGATCGTCAGCCAAGCAAATCATCCGCTCAAGGGAATAATGCTCCCTCGCGCTGGCTTCTGGTCGTCATGGATGGCATCAATCTCGGTCCGAAGGCGCGTCGCGTGGTCCGTTTCGCAGCTCGTCTGATCAATCCGCTCGTCCTGGCCATCGCCGGGCGGCGCTGGATGCCGATCCTCGGCGTGCTCCACCACCAGGGCCGCCAGTCCGGCCGCATCTACGCGACGCCGCTGGGGATGCGGCCACAGGGCGACACGTTCCTCATGCCGCGCACATTCGGCAAGAACTCCGCGTGGTACTTGAACGTGCAAGCAGCGGGTTGGTGCGTCGTCACGTACAAGGGTCGCGACTACACCCTCATCGACCCCGAGGTCGTCGACTACGCCACCGCAGCGCCGGCGTTTCCCCGCTACGAGCTGCTGCAGTTCCGCCTGGTCGGAATCAACGAATACCTGCGCATGACGCAGGCCCCCCCAACAATTCAAAGCAGAGAAGGAGCAATCAGCAATGGCACAGGCATCGATCGCTGACAAAACCTCCGCGCCGCGCAACCTTGGCGTGGCACTGATCGTGATCGCGTTTGCGCAGCTGATGGTCGTCCTCGACACCACCATCGTGAACGTCGCGCTGCCCTCGATCCAACGAGCGCTGTGGTTCAGCTCCACCGATCTGGAGTGGGTCGTCAACGCGTATTCGCTCGCGTTCGGCGGTCTGCTGCTGCTTGGCGGCCGGGCCGGCGACCTGTTCGGCCGGCGCCGGATGTTCATCGGCGGCGTCCTGCTGTTCGCGGCCGGCTCTTTCGCCGGCGGGCTGGCCACCAGCTCGACGTGGCTGATCATCGCTCGCGTCGTGCAGGGAGCCGGCGCCGCCGTCGTGGCGCCGACCGCGCTCTCGCTGATCGCCGACACGTTCAAAGAAGGCGCCGTGCGCAATCGCGCGCTGGGCATCTACGCCGGCGCGGCGGGTAGCGGCGGAGCCATCGGCCTGATCCTCGGAGGCCTCATCACCAACTACGTCTCGTGGCGCTGGGTCATGTTCGTCAACGTCCCCATCGCGCTGCTTCTGGCTGTCGCCGCGCCACGTGTGCTCGCGACTTCCAAAGGGCGGTCCGGTCGCCTCGACGTCCCCGGAGCGATCAGCGTCACCGGCGGAATGACTCTGCTCGTCTACGGTCTCTCGCGGGCCGCGACACACGATTGGAGCGACACGATCACCGTGGCGACGCTTGGATTCGGCGCCGCCCTCCTCGCCCTGTTCCTGATCATCGAGCTTCGCAGCAAGCAACCGCTCATGCCGTTGAGCCTGTTCGCGAATCGCAACCGATCCGGCGCCTACGCCCTACGTATGGTCGCCGGTGCGATGACGCTGACCGTGCTCTTCTTCCTCACACAGATCGTCCAGAACGTCCTCGGTTACAGCCCGCTCAAGGCCGGATTCGCCTTCCTGCCCCTCGGGGTGGGCGTCGTCATCACGGCCACGGTCACCTCTCGAGTCATCGGCCGGATCGGCCCGCGCGTGCCGATCGCTCTCGGCGCGATCGTGGTCGCGGGCGGCCTGCTATGGCTGTCGCGCATCGGCGATCACGTCGCGTACGTTTCTGACATCTTCGGCCCGCTGGCCATTCTTTCGGTCGGCCTCGGGCTCATCTTCTTGCCGACGACACTGGTTGCGGTGTCGGGTGCAGCCCAGCATGAGAGGGGCCTCGCCTCAGCAGTGCTCAATGTCAGCCAGCAGCTCGGCGGCTCGATCGGCCTCGCGGTGCTCGGCACGGTGGCCGCCAACGTGACCAAGAATCAGCTCGCCGGCGTAAGCCCAAAGCACGCGGCGATCAACCACGCGGTCACGGCCGGTTTCACGACGGCGTTCGAAATCGGAACGCTCATCGCGCTGGCGGGTGTCGTCATCGCCCTTCTTTTCATTCGCGTGCGAACGAGGAAGCCGCAAGCGGAGGCTCTGCCCGAGGTGGCGTGACCCATTCGACGGGCGCGCGCCCGCCCCATTACACAGAAGGACGCGCGGACCCCCCTTCCATGCTGCATTTGCGCGATCGAGGCTTCCCACACTTGTCCGGTGACGCCCGCCGCACGAAAAACGCTTTCGGAAACCCTGCGCGAGATGCTCGACAAGCGGTACGCCCCGATCGGAGGCAAGGTTAACGAGAACTTACATCCCTTAACCGCCTAGGCTCAGGGATCGAGCGGATTCCACGTTACCCCTTAGGAGTTGCGCTCAATGGTGGAGTTCGTAGGGGTAACCCGGGCGTACGGCCCGCGGCTGGCGCTCGACGACGTCAACCTGGCGCTGGAGCCGGGTGAGCTCGCGTTCCTGGTCGGGCCGAGCGGCGCGGGCAAGACCACGCTCCTCAAGCTCATCAACCGCGAGATCCGCCCGACCAAAGGCGAGGTCTGGGTCGACGGCATCCCGGCCCACTTGCTCAAGGCGTCCCGCGTGGCCGGCGTGCGCCGCCGCGTGGGCGTCGTCTTCCAGGACTACAAGCTGCTGCCGCGGCTCACGGCCATGGAAAACGTCGCCCTCGCCCTCCAGGTGACCGATCTGCGCGTTTCCGACGAAGAGGCCTCGGACCGAGCGCTGGATGCGCTGGAGGCGGTTGGCCTCGGGGATCGCGGGGGCGCGTTTCCGCATCAGCTTTCGGGCGGCCAGCAGCAGCGTGTCGCGGTGGCTCGCGCGGTGGTCGCACAGCCGCCGCTTTTGATCGCGGACGAGCCCACTGGCAACCTCGACCTCGAGACGTCGTGGGAGATGATGGATCTCTTCGCGGACATCGCCGCATTCGGTACGGCGGTGCTGATCGCGACCCACAACGTCGAGATCGTGAGGCGCCTTCAGCGCCGTGTCATCACCCTGGTCCAGGGGCGACTTGTTCGCGACCAGCCCGCAGGGCGTACCGGGAGGCTGACGTGGCTGGCATCGTCGTAAGGGGACGCTTCCCGCGCCGGCGGATGGTGCAGATCGTCGGCACCAACATCTTCCGCTACATATTCCGGGGCGCGGCTCGGAACTGGGCGCGGAACATGGGCAGCACCGCTCCGGCATTGGGCTCGATGACCCTCCTCTTGTTTCTCTCGGGGGTGATCGGCCTCAGCGGTCTCGCCCTGTACAACCTGGAGCAGGTCGAAGCCGGACAGGCGTCAGTGCTTCACGTGTACATCCGCGACAGCGCCGCCTCGGCGGACGTCGACGCGCTGTGGGACCGGCTCGCGCAGGACCGGCGTGTCGCCAGCGTCGCGCTTACCACCAAAGCCGAAGCGCTCAAGCGGGCGCAGCGCATCCCGGGCCTACCGCAGCTCGCCGACGCCAGCGAAAGCAATCCGTTTCCCGCCAGCCTCGACGTGCAGATGAAGAACATCAACGACGTCGCGGCGATCGACGCCTCCGTCCGCAACGACATCGCCGTCGATCCCGCGTATCCGACCTCGTACGACCAGGGCGCCTACCAGCGCATACAGGCGGTGCTCTTCGGCCTTGCGGTGGTGGGCCTCGCGTTCCTCGCTTTGCTTGGTTTCGTGGCCGTCACGGTGACCGTCAACAGCATCCGTGCGGCGATTCACTCGCGGCGAGACGAAGTTTCGATCATGCAGCTGGTCGGCGCGCCACGCTGGATGGTCCGCGGGCCGTTCGTCGTCGAAGGCGCGATCACGGGTGGCATCGCGGGTGCCGTGGCGGGCACTGTCACCTTCGGGCTGGCCATTACCGGGATCGCGGCGGGATCGTCCTCGTTCACTCAGTTCGCGCCCGGGATCACGGCTACGGTCGCCGCCCTCGCGGCGGCGACTGTATTCGCCGCGGGGCTGGGACTCGGCTCCGGGTCGTCGCTGGTTAGCTTGCGGAGGCACCTGGAGTCGTGAAAGGCCTGGTTCTCGCGCTGGTGCTCGCATTCGTTCTCCTTTGCGCCGGCCCATTTGGAGCTACCGCCGACACGTCGCCGTCTGATGCTCAGCAGCAGCAAGCGCTCATAGATCAGATCCGCGCGCAGCTCGGCAGCAACCTCGCCGACGCGCTGGCGGCCCAGCAGCAGCTGCGCAACTCACTCCAGGACAACGCAGCCCAGCAGCAGGCGGTGCAGGCGAAGATCGCCGAGGTGCAGAAGAAGATCGCCGACCTTGATGTCCAGATCGCTGACGCCCAGCGCCGCGAAGCGATCCTCGCCCAGCGGATCGCAGCGGAACGGAAACAGCTCCGGGAGCTGGCTCACGCGATCTATGTCGCACCGACCTCCGTGCTGGTCGTCCTCGGCGAGGCGCAGAGCCTGAGCGACCTGATCACCCGGATCGCCGACCTGAACGTCGCCGGCGCGCGGGCTACCGAGCTCAAGGGCTCGCTGGCGCTCGACCTCAACCAGATTCAGGCCGAACGCGAAAAGGAGCAGGCCGCACGCGATGAGCAGATCAAGCTGCGCGAACAGCTCGATGGCGAGCTGTCACAGCTGAAGGCACTGCAGGCACAGCAGGAGCAGTCGATGGCGGACCTCCAGGTGAAGATCAATCAGACACAGACGGAGCTGTATTTGCTGAGCAGGCAATCGGCCCAGCTGGCGCAGCAGGTCACGGACATGCTGCAGCAGCAGCAGGACGCCATCATCGCCGCGGCCATGCAGGCGGTCTGGACTCAGGTCCAGCTGTGGTCGCAATCGAACAACGTCGGCCAGATCCCGACCAGCGCCGGCCATTCGACCCGGTACCGATTCATATGGCCGGAGCCGCAGGCGCACATCTCGCAGCCCTTCGGACCGAGCTCATTCTGGTTCGAGCCGCCATACGGCGGCTACCCCCACTTCCATACCGGCATCGACCTGGTCGAACCTTTCGGCTCGCCGGTTTACGCGGCGGATGACGGCGTCGTAGCGCTGGTCGGCAGCTCCAGCAGCGGCTACGGCAACTTTGTCGTCATCGCCCACTCGGGCGGGCTGGACACGCTGTACGGCCACCTGTCGGTCGCAGTCGTCAAGCTCGGAGATCGGGTGATCCAGGGCCAGCCGGTCGGGCTCGAAGGCTCGAGCGGAAACTCGACCGGTGCCCACCTGCACTTCGAGCTGCGGATCAACCAGCGGCCGGTGGACCCGGCACCCTACCTACCACCGGGCCCACCGTCTGACTTCAGAGGTTAGTCGCCTCCGTCGCCACTGTCCTCGAGGTTGCGCGCATCGAACGGCCGCAAGAAGACTGATGGATGGAACTGGACGAACGACGGGCCGACGGTGATTCCGCCGCCGAACGTGTTGAAGCCTGGGCCCAACGCGGCGGCTGCACTGTTCATCGGCGAGGGCTGCGTGGTCACGCCCCAGCTCCCGGTGTTCAGCCTGTGGATCAAGGTGTTGAACGCAGTCACGGTTTCGGCGGGCGTGAAGGCGCAGTGCCCGGCTCGGTGGACGAAAGTGGTTCGAAGCAGGTCGGAGTTGTCCTGCGAGCGCACCACGCTGCTGTATGCCTGCTCATCCTGCGGGAGCACTAGGCCGTCCCCGATGGTATGCATCGTCAGCACGGGCGACTCGAGCTGGCCGTTGAAAACAATGTATTTCGTGAGGTACGAAACCGCGCTTGCGCTCGCGGAGATCCGCGGTGCGTCGGCGAGCTTGTCAAGGTCTGCGTTGAGATCCAGGCCGGCCTGCGCGTACAGCGCTGCCACCTCATCCTTGTTGATCGATCGGTTGAGCTCATTGCGGTAGTCCACGCCTGTGTTCCACGAGGGGTTGCCCCCGGCGCGCGCTTCGAGCTCGGCCCGCAGGGCGAAGGAGAACGGGAAAGTAACCTGCGAGTCCCACTTGTACTGGTTCAATTCCCGACCGGCGAAGTCCCCAGCTGCGGGTTCGGCCGACGCGGTGTCGAACCACCCCGGTGTGTCGGCCACAGCTGCGACGAGCGCGAGCCTGGCACGCCCCTGCGGCGTCCCTTGCTCCTGGGCGGCGACGAATTCCGCGAGTTGAAAGTTGCTGCCCGTCCCAAAGCCGGTATTGGTGATGTTCACAAGCTGCAGGGCGGAAGCGGCCGCCTCTGGCGCCAGGGTCTTGAACACGAACTCCGCGTCCAGGCCCTCGTTCCATACGCCGACTCCGCCGGCGACGACACCACACATCGGGATGGCACCGGCGAACCGCTCGGGATTGAGCTGGATGAGGCCGGCGGTGATGATGCCCCCGAGCGAATGACCCCAGGCGATGGTGCGCTTTGGCGTGCCGTTCTTCGCCTGGAAGTGATCGAGAAGGGCGATCTGGTCGTGGAAGGCCTCCTTCAACGCCCAGCCGTTCGTGCTGTACGACGACCCCGCGAGCGCGTAGCCGTTGGCGAGGAGCCAGTTGTGCGTGACTGGATCGCCGGCGTCGACTGCGGTGAAAGCGCTACCCGGCGTTCGATAGCCATGGCTGTACAGGACCAGGGTTCCATTCCACGTCGCCGGCATCTCGATGATGAAGTTGGCGCCGTCGATGGTCCCGGTTTCGGGTGCCGGATTCGCGGCGCCTGCCGTGACCGAGCTGGCCATGACCGCAACCGCGGTGGCCACCAGCACGAGAAATGCCTTGTGAGACCTTCTCATCTCAATCCCCCCAGTTGCGGCCGGCGAACGCTGGCGCTTCTCCCGCATGCTAACTCAGCAAGAAATGAATGCAAGTGCCGATCTGAGCGCCATCAAGGCCCTCACATTCGATGTGTTCGGCACCGCCGTCGATTGGCGATCGGGCGTCGCGGCCGAGGCGGGTCGTATCGGCACTGCGCGAGGTGTGAACGGCGACTGGCAGCGCATGGCAGATGCATGGCGAGGGTTGTATGGGCCATCGATGGATCGGGTGCGCCGCGGCGAGCTCCCATGGACGAACTTCGATCGGCTACATCGAATTTCGCTCGATCAAGTCCTGAACGACCTCGGCATCGAAGGATTCGATGGGACGGACCGCGACGAGCTCACCCTGGCCTGGGAGCGGCTGCCGGCCTGGCCCGACGCCGCGCCGGGCCTGACGCGGTTGGTCAAGCGCTTCACGCTGTCGACGCTCTCGAACGGAAATCGATCGCAGCAGACGGCGCTCGTCCGCTTCGCCGGACTACCCTTCCAGCGGCTCTTGTCGGCGGAGGACTTTCGCCACTACAAGCCGGACCCCGAGGTATACCTCGGCGCGGTTTCGGCACTGGGACTCGAGGCGAGCCAGGTGATGATGGTGGCGGCTCATAAGGGCGACCTGCGTGCCGCCCAGGCGGCCGGTTTGCGAGCAGCCTTCGTGGAGCGGCCGCTGGAGAAAGGGCCTGGCGGAGGTGCTGATCGGCTTCCGGATGCGGCTGCCGATGTGCAGGCGACCGACTTCCTCGACCTGGCGGCAAAGCTGGGCTGCTGAGCGTGCGCAAGATCGCGCTTCTGACTCGCGAGTACCCTCCTGACGTCTACGGCGGCGCGGGAATTCACGTCGAGTACCTCGCACGCGAGCTGCGCCGCCTCACCGACGTCTCCGTCCACTGCTGGGGATCGCCCCGCGATGAGCCCGGCGTTACGGCTCATCAGCCGTGGGGCGAGCTGTCGGAGCCCAAGCCGGAGTCGACCGCCTTGCAAGCGATGTCGATCAACCTCGCGATGGCCGGCGCCGTCAAAGGGGTCGATCTCGTCCACAGCCATACCTGGTACGCAAACTTCGGCGGTCACCTGTCGAAGCTCGCCTGGTCGGTGCCGCACGTCGTGACCACGCACAGCCTCGAGCCGCTCCGGCCATGGAAAGCCGAGCAGCTTGGGGGCGGCTACGCGATCTCGCGGTTCTGCGAGCAGACGGCGATCGAATCGGCGGACGCTGTGATAGCCGTATCGAAGGGAATGCGCGACGACGTGCTCACCACCTATCCCAATGTGATTCCCGACCACGTCCACGTGATCCACAACGGGATCGACGCGGAGGTCTACAGGCCAGCAGGATCCGAGGCGGCCCTGACCAAGCTTGGCGTCGACCCCAGCGCGCCGTTCGCGCTGTTCGCGGGAAGGGTGACTCGGCAGAAAGGTCTGCATCTTCTTCTCGCTGCCGCCAACGAGATCGATCCCCGCTACCAGCTCGTGATCGTCGCGAGCTCACCCGACACGCCCGAGATCGGCGCTGAGGTGGCTGCCCTGGCGGATCGCGTACGCGTCGAGCGCGGCAACCTGGTGTGGATCGGCCGCTTCATCCCGCTCGAAGACTTGATCCATCTCTACACCGGTGCCGCGGTATTCGTGTGTCCGTCCGTCTACGAGCCGTTCGGCCTCGTCAACCTCGAGGCGATGGCTTGCGAGACGGCGGTCGTCGCTTCGCGTGTAGGTGGCATCCCGGAGATCGTGGTGGAGGGCGAGACCGGCTTCCTCGTCGACTACGACGCCGGCCAGGTCGACGCCTTCATCAGCTCGCTGGCGGCGCGGGTCGACGAGCTCCTCAAAGACACAGACCTCGCGAACAGGATGGGGAAGGCCGGCCGCGAACGGGTCTTGCGACATTTCGGCTGGCCGGCGATCGCCGCTCGGACCGTCGAGCTGTACGACTCTCTCCTGTAAGAGAGACCGCGATGCGAGAGGTTGGGTTCAACGTCCGGCTGCTGTCGGCCGGTCCGTTCGTGACGATGATCGACCGCTTCGCGGTGGCGCCCGTCCTGATCCCGATCGCGCTCGAATTCCACGCCCCGCTCGGAACGGTCGCCATCGCAGCCACCGCGTACTACCTTGCGTACGGGTTGGCGCAGCCTTTCTGGGGCTTTGCCTCCGACCGCGCCGGCCGCATCCGCATCATCCGGATCAGCCTCGCGGCCACGGCTGCGGCCTGCGCCCTTTCAGCTCTCGCGCCTAACCTGGATCTGCTGATCGCTGCGCGGATCATCGCGGGCGCCTCGGTGTGCGCCATCCTCCCGACCGCGCTCGTGTATGTGGGCGACATGATCCCGTTCAAAGCCCGCCACGCCGTCATCGCCGATCTTCTCGCCGCCGTCGCCGTCGGCACCGCGGTTGGCAGCCTGAGCGCCGGGTTTTTCGCCCACTACCTCAGCTGGAGAGTGACGTTCGGGGTCACAGCGGTCATCGCCGCCGGACTCGTCGTGGCCATGGGCAACCTGCCGGAGTCCAGCGCCCCGCCATCGACCGGAGGCCCGATCGCTCAGTTTCGCCAGGCGCTGCGCCGTCCATGGGCGCGCTTCCTGATCCTGTTCGCCGTCCCCGAGGGAGCCATGGTGCTTGGCTTCCTCGTCTACTTCGCCCCCGCGCTCGAGTCGACCGGCGCGAACCCGGCCATAGCCGGGCTCGTGGTCGCGATCTACGGAGTGGCGGTCCTCGTCGGCACGCGAGTCGTCAAGCGAATGGCGCCGCGCGTCCCAGCCTGGGTGCCGCTCGTGATCGGTGGCGCGATGGCGGTCGCGGGATACCTGGCCGCTGCCCTTGACCAGCACGTCGTCGCGATCCTGCTCGCCAGCGTGCTGATCGGCGGCTGCTACGCCGTCTTCCACTCGACCATTCAGGCGTGGGCGACCGAGATCGCGCCTGAGGTCCGCGGCACCGCGGCCGCTCTTTTCGTCACGAGCGCTTTCACGGGCGGTGCGATCGGGACCGGTGTGGGCGCGGCATTCGCCCAGGCCCACCAATACGGCGTCCTCTTCCTGGTGGCGGCGGCGCTCAGCGTTCCGGTGGTGATGACGGCAACGCTGGCCCGATCACGCTACCCAGGCTCGATGCTCGGGGCGCCGATCCAGGAAGTGGCCGGTTCTTAACCGTCGGATTAAGATTCGATTGACGTCGGCTGAACTGGATCGCGAGGTGAGGACAGTGCGCAAGTTGGTGTTGCTCGCTGTGGCGGTAGCGCTGGTTGCCTGCGGAGGCGGGGGGACCCCGACCGGGCCGACGACAGGCTCGACCATCATCCTTGGAGCTCCTCTTGGGCTCACGGGGTCTCTAACCAAAGAGTCGAACCTCACCCAGGAGGGTTACGCGCTGTGGCTCGACTGGATCAACACACGGGGCGGCATCCTCGTCAACGGGGTCAAGCACCCTGTGGTCATCAAGTACTACGACGACACCAGCAGCGCCAACCAGTCGGCGGTGCTGATGCAAAAGCTGATCACCGAAGACAAAGCGAACTTCCTCCTGGGTCCATACGGCAGCGCGGCCACCGCAACCGACGCCGCCATCGCTGAGCAGAACCAGATCCCGATGGTCGAAGCGAACGGGGCCGCTCAGTCGATCTTCAACCAGGGCTACAAGTACACGTTCGGCGTGCTCAGCCCGGCGAACAAGTACCTCGAGGGCGTGATCGACATGGCGGCCACGCTCAACCCCAAGCCGACGACCGTCGCCATGCTCAGCGCCGATGACAACTTCAGCCTGGAGGTGGCGAACGCGATCAATGACTACGCGCCCACCAAAGGCATGAGCATCGTCCTGTTCAAGAAGTACAAGAACGGCGCCACCAACCTGACGGCCGAGGTGCAGGCGGCGAAAGCGGCCAACCCCGACATTGTGCTCAACTCAGGCCACCTGACCGAGGCCATAGCCATCAACAAAGCCGCAAAAGAGCAGAAGCTGAACGCGAAGATCTTCGCCTACTCTGTGGGCCCTTCGACGCCCGACTTCATCACCGCCCTCGGCAAGGACGCCAACTTTGTCTACGACGGCTCCCAGTGGACGCCGCAGGTCAAGTACACGCCCGCGTTTTACCTGTCCGAGTCCGACTACGTCGCCGCTTACAAGGCGAAGTTCCCCGGAGTCGGCGATCCCGACTACCACGTCGCCGAGTCGACCGCTGCGTGCCTGGCCTTGCAGCGGGCAATCGAGAATGCGGGCTCGCTGGACCCCAAGAAGGTACGCGACGCGCTCGCGGCGTTGGACGTGACGGTCTTCTTCGGCGAGATCAAGTTCGACCCTCGCGGCATCAACATCTACAAGCCGATGGTCGTCGAGCAGATACAGAACGGCGCGCACCACACCGTCTTCCCGGCCGACGTGGCCGACGCCCAGCCTATGTACCCGACGCCATCCTGGGACCAGCGCTGATCGAGGCCCCCTAGCCACGGCCGACTTCGTCCAGCTGGTCATTCTCGGCCTGCTGGCCGGAGGCGTTTACGTCGCGGTCGGCGTGGGTTTCGGCCTGGTGTGGGGCGTCCTCAACATAGTCAACCTCGCGCATGGCGCCCTGGTGATCGTCGGCGGCTACATCACATGGCAGCTCTTCTCCGCGCTGCACATCGATCCGTTCCTGACTTTGCCGGTGGACGCGGTGGCGCTCTTCCTGCTCGGTTACGCGATGCAGCGCGGAGTGATCAACCGGATCATCAGGGCTCCGCTGCTGTTCACGTTTCTGCTTACGTTCGGGTTGAACCTGATCCTGGTCAACGTCCTGCTCCTGATCTTCGGGTCTGATTTTCGGTCGGTGACACCGTCCTATTCAGGCCAGGGGTTGGAGCTCGGCAAGATCGTCATCCCCTACGTCCCGCTGATCTCGCTCGGTATCGCGATCCTGCTGTCGGCGGCCCTAGCGTTCATCCTGAACCGGACCCGGATTGGCCTGGCGATCAACGCGATTTCGGCCGACCGTGACGCCGCGCAGCTGGTGGGGATCGACCTGCGCCACGCGTATGCAGTTACATATGGGCTTGGCGCGGCCTGTGCCGGCGTCGCCGGCGGTCTGATCGCGTTGATCCAGGCGATCACGCCGAGCGCGGGTGAGCCGTACACGTTGCAAGCGTTCGTGGTCGTGATCCTCGGCGGGTTGGGGAGAGTCAGCGCGACCGTGGTCGGCGGGCTGGCCTTTGGGCTCGTCGAGGCATTTGGCCAGTCGATCCCAGGCTCAGGTTCCGTGTTCGCCAACGCGATTGCGTTTGGGCTCATGGTCCTGGTGCTCGTGACCCGGCCGCAAGGTCTGATGGGCCGGTTGCGGTGATGGTCAAGGGCGATTCGAATCGGCGCTGGCGGCGCATCTTCCTGATCCTCGCGGCCATCGTCGGCGCTTACGCGGTGCTTGCGCCGTTGACGTCACTCGATGCGGTGCAGTCGGCCAACGTGCCGCTGCTCGCGGACCGGCTCTGGTTCCGGCTGGCGACGATCACCGCGATGTTCATCGTGATGGCGACCGCCTGGAACATCATCGGCGGCATCACCGGCTATGCCGCGTTCGGCAACGTCGCGTTCTTCGGGATCGGCGCTTACACGACGGGCATGCTCATCGCCAAGGCCAGGTGGCCCTTCCTGCTGTCGCTTCCGTTTGCGCCGCTCGTCTCCGCAGCGTTCGCCGCGCTCGTGGGCCTTCCGTTGCTGCGGCTGCGCGGCCATTACTTCGCCGTCGCCAGCCTTGGGGTGGGCGTGGCCGTTGGTGAGCTGGTGCAGAACATCGACTACCGCGGCCAGCCTCTCTTCGGCGGCGCGAGCGGGCTGTTCCTGCCCATCTATTCGATCGACAACCGCGGCCTCTTTTTCTTCTATCTGATGCTGGCGGCCGCCGCGTCCTCGATCGCGGTGACGTGGTGGGTGCTGAGGAGCCGGTTCGGCTATGGCCTGATCGCGATCCGCGAGAACGAGGAGGCTGCCGCGGTCCTGGGCGTCAACACCACGGCATACAAAGTGGCGGCTTTCTCGCTCGCCGCGGCATTGACCGGGCTCGCGGGCGGGATCTTCTCGCAGTGGAACGTATTCATCAATCAAGACAACGCTTTCCCGATCGAATACAACGTCCAGATGATCCTGATGGCGCTGCTGGGCGGCACCGGCACCGTGTTCGGCCCCGCCGCCGGCGCCGTGCTGCTGCAGCTGCTGATCCAGTTTCTCGGCGGCACGCTGCCGATCTCGATCGACATCCCATTCGTGTCGACGACGGCCCGACCGATCGTCGCGCAAATAATCCTCGGCCTTCTCCTGGTCGGGGTCGTGATCTTCGTGCCGCGCGGGATCATCGACTTCTTCGGCGGCCGCGCCCGGCTCAGCCTCGGCTACCTTCGCCGCTCCCTCCGCGAAACGTCCCTGTGAGCCCACAGCTCGAGCTGCGAGGCGTCACCAAGCGTTTCGGAGGCGTCGCCGCGGTCGACGGCGTGTCCTTCGAGGTTGGCAAGGGCGAGATCATCGGCATCATCGGCCCCAACGGCGCCGGCAAGACAACTCTCCTCAACTGCATCAGCGGCGTCCACCGGCTCGACGCCGGCGACATCCGGTGGGAGGGTGCGTCGATCGCCGGCATGGCGCCGTACCGGATCGCAAGGCTCGGAATCGGGCGCACTTTTCAAATCGTCCGCCCGTTCGGCTCGATGACAGTGAGGGAGAACGCGGCCATCGGTGCGCTGTTCGGCCGCGATGCCGCAAGCCGCGGACCGAAGGAGGCGTTCAAACAGGCAGACGGGGTGCTGGAGCTGGTGGGCCTGGCAGCGAAGGCTTCGCTGCCGGTATCGGCGCTCACGATCCCGGATCGCAAGCGACTCGAGGTGGCGCGGGCGGTCGCGACCAGGCCGCACCTGCTGCTCCTCGATGAGGTCATGGCGGGACTCAACAATGTCGAGATCGACGAAGCGCTCGACATGGTGCGGGCAGTCCACGCTACCGGAGTCACCGTGCTCTTGATCGAGCACGTGATGCGCGTGATCATCGGGGTCTGCCGCCGGGCCATCGTGCTCGAGTCCGGTCGCGTCCTGGCCGAGGGCGAGCCGGAGGTCGTGCTGCGAGACGAGCGTGTGATCCAGGCCTATCTCGGCGAACGCTATGCGAAACGCCTCAAGTCCTGAACCCCTGCTCGAGGTCCGCGGCCTGACGGCCGGCTTCGATGCCGGGCCCGTGCTCTTTGGAATCGACCTCGACGTCGGGCATGCGGAGCTCATCGCGCTCGTCGGCGCCAACGGCGCCGGAAAGTCCACTTTGCTCGGTGCCCTGAGCGGACTGATCCGCGCCACCTCGGGGACGGTGACGCTCGCGGGCGAAGAGGTCACCCACGCCCGCCCCGAATCCCTCGTCCGAAAAGGCATCGCCCACGTGCCCCAGGGCCGCCGTTTGTTTGGAACGATGTCGGTCGAGAAGAACCTGCTCCTGGGAGCATATCTCCGGCGAGATCGCGAGGTGCGCGATGACCTGAAGCGGGTGCTCGGTCATTTCCCCGCGCTTGCGGACAAGCTCTCGCGCGATGCGGGCACGCTGTCGGGCGGTGAGCAGCAGATGGTTGCGATCGGGCGCGGCTTGATGGCCCGGCCGAAGCTCCTGATGGTCGACGAGCTGTCGCTCGGCCTCGCTCCCAAAGTCGTCGACCACCTGATCGAGGTCGTGCAGCAGATCAATCGCGACGGCACCGCGCTCATCCTGGTCGAGCAGGACGTGCTCGTCGCGCTGGATGCGGCGAGCCGCGCATATGTGCTCGAGAACGGAAGGATCGTGTTGACCGGCGCCGCCGCCGAGGTGAAGGAGGATCCCGGAGTTCGCCGGGCGTACCTCGGCCTTTAACCGAGAGCACAAAGTTCGTCGCTTGACAATCGACCCAGATCCGAGACACGCTTGGGGCACTCGCAAAGGAGGTTGTTGGGATGAGAACAATTTCGAGGTCCCTGGCTATCACGGTGGGCGCGCTGTTGAGCCTGCTCGCTGCCGGTGGTCCGGCCGAAGCCGCCGTCGTCAACTTCGACGTGCAAGCCAATCTGGTGCAGCCGTCTCCATTTCCGCAGAACAAGCAGAACGAGCCTGCCATCGCGCAGAACCCGGCTCACCCGACGAACCTCATCGCTGGCGCCAATGACGAGATCGACCTGCCGGCGTGCACTGCCACGGGCTGCCCGTTCGTCGGCAACGTCGGTCTCTCGGGCATTTATGTGAGCAACAACAGCGGCGCCAGCTGGAGCCAGTTCTCAGCCGCCGCCGGCGGCGACAACACAGCCAGCTTCAACGGCGGCAAGATCCATACCCTTCCCGGCTTCCGCAAGCTCGCCCGCGACCTGGGCATCACGAACCTCGCCTCTGACGGCGACCCGACGATCGCGTTCAGCCGCGCCGGTGTCGCCTACTATGGAAGCCTGGCCGGCGTACGGGGGATCGTGACCAACTCCGAGCTGCTCACCGTCTCGCGCTCCACAGACGGGGGCGCGACCTGGTCCGGTCCAGTGCTGGCCACCGACAAGACGAACCCGGTCGACTTCAACGACAAGATCAACCTGTGGGTTGACGCGGGCGCGGGCTCGCCCTTCGCCGGCAACGTCTACGTGAGCTGGACCCTGTTCCAGGGCGGTCCCGGCCGAGCCGAGCCAATCGTGTTCTCGCGCTCGACCGACGGCGGCCAGACGTTCTCGCCAGCGCGGCAGCTCACTCCCGCCCACAACAACAACTCCATCGGCGGCCGCCAAGGCTCAGCCATCCGCACCGCGGCGAATGGTGATGTCTACGTCTTCTTCGAGAGCGGAACCGAGATCAACGGGACCAAGACGAGCGCGCAGATGTTCGTCAAGTCGACCGACGGCGGACAAAGCTTCAGCAAGCAGCAAGTGGCCAGCACGGTGGTCGACATACCAAGCCCGCTGCCTGGCTCCAGCTTCCGCAACGACAGCTTCCCAAGCGTCGACATCGATCAGACCAGCGGCAAGGTTTACGTCGCATGGGCCGACTTCCGCAACGGGCGCGGCCAGGTCATGCTGACGACTTCGTCCGATGGTGGCGGCTCCTGGACGGCGGCCGCGACAGTCCTTGACGTGGCGGGTCGCAGCGCGTTCTTCCCGGGTGTGGCGGTTTCGCCGGATGGATCGAAGGTGACCGTTGCCACCCAGGCGCTCGACGCCAAGCCGGCGGGCACGGCTCCTGGAGCCGGCGTCGTTCATTACGACAGCTACCTCGTTGAGTCGGTTGGGGGCGGGACTTTCTCCGCACCGCTCAAGCTCTCATCCGCTTCGTCTGACCCCGACGGATCGTCGACCAACGGGCTCACGGCCCAGTTCCAGGGCGACTACAACACGCTGATCAGCGACAACACACACGCATGGTTCATCTGGACCGACGCGCGTGGAGCCACACCCTGCACGGCAGTCGACGCGTTCCGGGCCGGTACGGGTCCCAGGCCCAGCGTCCCGGCTTCGTGCGCCGGAACATTCGGTAACACCGACATCTTCGTCGGACGAGTCAGCCTATAAGGCGGACTACAGTGGGCTGATGCCCAGGATCGGGGTCAGGCTTCCGGCCATCACGGAGGTGGGGGAGTACCTCGCCGACGTGACGGCGCTCGAGGCCGCGGGCGCTCACGCGGTCTGGGTGGAAGACACCGGCCCCGATCCCTGGGTGACGCTTGGCGCGTTGGCCGCCATCACCCACCGCATGGTCCTGGGCTGCGTGATCAATTCGCCGGAGAAATGGTCAGCCGCGCAGCTGGGCAGCGCTGTCGGTGCGCTGCAAGCTTTGAGCCGCGGCCGCATCCTGGTCGGCCTGCCGCCGGGAGGCATGCAAGAAGATCAGCTCGATGCCCTGCGGGCGGCCGGGGTGAGAATTTTTGGCAGTGATTTTGGCGCTGGTGAAGAGGCGTGGCTTTCTATTCCCGCACCCGTCGATCGCGTTGCATGGAACGAGGCCCTGGCCGCCTGCGATGAGGCTGGTGCGACCGGTCTGATCGTGCCGTGGACCGACCGCCTCATCGATCTTCTCCGCAATCCTGAGCCCGACGATCGAAGTGATCTCTTGGTCTCGACCGGCTGAAACTGTTGGAGTAGAGCGATTCCGTCGCGGTAATCGAAAAGCGATTCCGACACGTCGGACACGGTCGACCAATGATGAGGCTGACCGAGTGTTAGGAATCGAGTCGACATCGAATCAGCCGTCCTGAGGCTTCCTAGGGCCTCGTTTTTTCGTGCGCTCATGTGGCTTCCGCTTTGACCGCAAGTCTGGCGACGGTCGGACGTCGCCAGGGATGATTCAGCGCTGGATGCCACGGTCCTTTAGGCGCGGCCTGGGGTGGCTTGGGCTTGGGGATAGGCGGCTCGTCAGAGAGGCTGGTCCACTTGTTGCGAGTGCGGTAAGTCGCGCCGGGTTCGACCTGAACCTTCTTGGCGATGCAGTTGCCGTCAAGGTAGACGGCGAACGTGCCGTTGAAACGTTCCTGGACCTCGACCCGAGCGTGGGCGTAGGAAATGCGACGGTTGGCCGAGGCCGGGATGTCGATCACATTCGTGCCGATGCGAACCGTGTTGTCGTTGAGGACCACGCGTCGATACTTGAAGCAGAAGAGCTCGTCCAAGCGGCGGTCTCTGGGCCACTCAACCCAGGCGGTCTCCGGTTCTTGAGCGCTAACTACAAAGCGTCGGTTGTGTCGGGGCAGGAAACGCCGCAACAACTGGTTGGCCTGCTCGCAGTTGCGGGCCCCAGCCAGGCGCAGCTCGCTGGCTAGGCGGTCCTGGAAGGTTCCCCACAGTCGCTCGACGCGGCCTTTGGCCTGGGGTGAAAGGGCGTGGATGAGCTGAACCCCGAGCTCATTGAGAAGGCGGCCGAATTGAGTTGGTTCTCGTTGGCCCGCCAGCTGCTCTTCGAGTGAGAGCTTGCGCAAGTGGGCCTCCTTGCCTTGGTAGAAGACTGAGTGGCGGTCGGCATAGGCGGCCATCGGGATGCCGTACCGAGACACCGTCTCTCGCATGACGGCGAAGTAACCGTAGGCATCCTCCTGTTCTCGGAAGCAAGCCCAGGGGACCTTGCCAGTCGCGTCATCGACCGCGCCGACCAAGCTCAGGTAAGGACCTCGGCCCTCGAGCCAGTCATGGCGGCTGGCATCCATCTGCAGAAGCATGCCTTCCCTGGGGTAGCGGTCACGACGGCGACGGTGTTGGGGAGCCCGTCGACGGCGAGGAGAAGAGATGCCGGCTTGGAGCAGGATCCGGCGCACCGTGGGCCGCGACAGCTCGATGCCTTCGTTCTCGGCCAGCATCTCGGTCAGGTGCTGGTGATTGAAGCCTCGGTACTTGTCTTTGGCCAGCTCGACGACTCGGGCAGCGGTGGCAGCATCGATCGTGTTGTGGGCGGCTCGGCCGCGATTGCCGTGCACCAGGCCGGCCACTCCTGTTTCGGAGTACGCCTTGTGGAGGCGCTGGAGCTGCCGCTTCGAGATGCCAAGGAGCTCAGCCGCCTCAGCGTTGACCAGCGCTCCTGAGGCCAGGTGGTTGATGACGACGATTCGACGTTGCTCAGCTCGATTCAAAACGATCCTGCCATCCATGGGGTGACAGAATCGCTTTTCGCTTCACGCGTGACAGATTCGCTTTACTCCCACA